>OJGU01000040.1_pt1 | contig 98618 bp, 89 predicted proteins | sample 1594741 | NCBI WGS metagenome assembly OJGU01 (sample SAMN05416841, study PRJEB24817) | seawater metagenome | isolation source: Sea water | place: Canada:Atlantic | collected 2013-07 | reverse complement strand
CTACACTAGATCGCTCGTCGGCAGCGTCAGATGTGTATAAGAGACAGATACTAATTCAGCCGTAGCGATTGTCAAAGCAATATACAGTGGACATTCGGGGTAGATTTCACTACTGGGACAATTGCACTATACTGCCTCCCCCTTGCCCTAATAAGCGCTAACAATGACTGAACAGAAGAAGTTGGCAGAGGCTAGCTTAGACAGCCTCTACCGAATATTTACCGTCCCAGAAGCCCCAGACTCGACTCTTGGCAAGATCGACCAGTCGATCTCCCAAAACCTTACCGGCTTCCTTCAGGAGCATATCGTTGCTGCTGAGCGCGACCTTGCACAAATAGAAAAAGACTTCTCCAACCCGTTTATTCCGCAGGAGCCCAGTTTTGTATCAGACCAAATCGAGTTTTTACTCGACAAGGTCGTAGCGCAATCAGTGCATATCGCTTCGCCGAGCTTTGTCGGGCATATGGCCTCGGCTCTACCGTATTTCATGCTGCCGCTATCGCGCATCATGACCGCGTTGAACCAAAACCTAGTGAAGGTGGAGACCTCCAAGGCTTTTACGCCCCTGGAGCGACAAGTGCTGGGCATGATTCACCACTTAGTCTACCAACGCGACTCACAGTACTATGAGACGTGGATGCACAATTCTTCCCACGCCTTAGGCAGTTTCTGTTCGGGAGGCACCATCGCCAATCTCACAGCGCTCTGGGCGGCTCGCAACACTGTTCTGCGCCCTAGCGAAGGCTTTGCGGGTATTGCGCAAGAAGGGCTCGCTGCAGGCTTGAATCACTATGCTTACAAGTCCTTAGCCATCCTAGTTTCAGAGCGCGGCCATTACTCCCTTGCCAAAGCGGCTGATATTTTAGGAATTGGACGACGCAATCTCATCGCCATCGAAACTGATGGCAGAAACCGTATCCGCCCTGATGTCTTAGAGCAAAAATGCGCGCAACTGCACAAAGACGGCAGCCGTGTTATGGCGATTGTCGGAGTGGCGGGGTCTTCCGAGACCGGCAGCGTCGACCCGCTCGACGCGATTGCCGATATCGCACAAGCGCAAAACGTGCATTTTCATGTGGACTCAGCGTGGGGCGGCCCAACCCTATTCTCCCGTCAACACCGCCCTTTGTTAAAAGGCATCGAACGCGCAGATTCGGTGACGATCGACGCCCACAAGCAATTATATGTGCCGATGGGGGCCGGGCTTTGTGTATTCAAAAAACCCGAAACATTAGCCAGTGTTGAACACCATGCCGAATATATTATTCGCAAGGGCTCCAAAGACCTTGGCAGTCATAGCGTCGAGGGCTCGAGACCCGGCATGGCGATACTTGTTCATGCAGGGCTGCACATTATCGCCAAAGGCGGCTATGAGTTATTAATTGACGAGGGGATTGCGAAAGCGAAAGCATTTGCGCAGATGATCCGTGAGGCGGATGATTTTGAACTGATCTCAGAGCCAGAGCTGAATATTCTGACCTATCGATATCTGCCTGAACAGGCCAAGCTAGGACTTGCAAGTGCAGACATCGAGGTGCGCCAGCAAACCAATAAACAACTCAATCGCATCACCAAGCTTATTCAAAAAACCCAACGTGGACGCGGCCTTTCATTCGTGTCACGTACCCAGCTCAACCCAAAGCAATATGCTCGTGAACCGATTGTTGTTTTGCGTGTAGTTCTAGCGAATCCATTAACAAGTATGGAAATACTGGCTAATGTTTTAGAGGAGCAGCGCGCGATTGTCGCTACAGACCCAGCGGTGCAAGAAGCGCTTACGCTACTACCTTGCACCTAGGGCTCATTTTATTAAGGCATTGACTCTTCGACGTTTTCTTTGACAGGTACCATCAAATCTTCTTTTGTCACTTTGAGGTACAAGAGCAAGCTTGAGGCAATGTAAACCGACGAATAGGTTCCGATTACAATACCCAGTGTTAATGCGATCGCAAAGCCTTTGATCGATTCCCCGCCCATCACCAACATGGCACACACAACCAACTGCGTCGTCATCGCCGTAATGATCGTGCGGCTTAAGGTTTGGTTCAAGGAGAGGTTGATCAACTCGTAAGGCGTGCCCTTACGCATCACCCGGAAGTTTTCACGGATTCGGTCAAACACAACGATGGTGTCGTTGATGGAGTAACCGATGATTGCCAACAAAGCAGCCAATACAGTCAAGTCAAATTGCAGGCCGAAAAGCGAGAAGATCCCTAATGTGAGTATCACGTCATGAAACAAGGCCGCAACGGCTGCCAGTGCGAATTTCGATTGGAAGCGAATTGCAACATAGATCATTACAATGCCAAGTGCCACCAACAAGCCCATACCGCCGCTTTCGGCAAGCTCCTCCCCCACACGAGGACCAACAAATTCCAAACGGTTAATGCTCAACTCAGCGTTCGTGCCTTGGCTCAATGAGGCCAGAATATCGTCCCCGAGAGTCACGAGATTATTTGCCATCTCTTCCTGGCTTACAGTGTCATCGACCGGCAGACGAATAAGCACATCTTGATCGGAGCCGAACGCCACAACCTGTGCATCTGCATAGCCAGCGTTACGCAATTGCTCACTCACTTCACTGACAGCAACGGGCTCTGAGTAGCCAACCTCAACGAGGGTTCCCGCTGTGAAATCCAACCCAAATTCTAGGGAGTTAATCACTAACGAGCCTACGGATATAACAATAAACACGATTGAGGCAATCCCGAAAGGTTTCGCCAAGCTCATGAAATCAAATTGCCTTCCAAATATGGACATACTTTGCTCCAGCACCTACTTTTTACATGTTGTTTCGTAGACTAGCCGCCAAAAAGGCGCTTATGTCACGCATATTTACCAATAGACAATTCAGTCACTTTACGACCGCCATACATCAGATTTACGATGGCGCGCGTTACAATAATCGACGTGAACATCGAGGTTGCGATACCAATCATCAAAGTAACGGCAAAGCCTTTCACTGGCCCGGTGCCGATTGAGAACAGCACAACCCCGACTAACAATGTCGTCACATTAGCATCGACAATGGTGCTAAATGCGTGATTGAAACCCTGCGCGATGGCCCCTTGCGGCGACAGCCCTGCTGCGAGCTCTTCGCGTATCCGCGTAAAGATAAGCACATTGGCATCCACCGCCATCCCCACGATTAACACAATACCGAAGATGCCCGGCAAGGTCAGTGTCGCTGAGATAATCGACATGATGGCAATCAACAGCAATACGTTTACAGCCAACGCCAAATTGGCAGCCAATCCAAACAAGCGGTAATAGAACACCATGAAGATCAACACTAAACCAAAGCCTAAATAGACCGCCTGGGTGCCCTGTCTAATATTCTCTGCACCCAAGCTTGGGCCAAGCGTGCGTTCCTCAACAAAATACATCGGCGCGGCGAGCGCACCAGAGCGAATCAACAAGGAAAGCTCGTTGGCTTCAGTGGTGCTAAGACCAGTAATTACAAACTCTCGCCCTAAAGCAGCACGAATAACCGCATGACTGATTAGACGCTTTTCTTCATAGGTTTCTTGTTGCTCGATCATCTCACCGTTTTCACCGGGGATGAACTCACTACGAGTTTTGGTTTCGCTCAGTACGATATCCATGAGCGTTCCGATATTGTCACGTGTGACTCGGCTAAACTGCTCACCACCTTGCGCATCAAGGTTAATTACAACTTGTGGAAGGCCTTGCTGATCCAAAGCTGAGCGCACATTACTCACGCGATCGCCTTGTAAAATGACATCATTACTCACATCAACCAACTGACCTTGATACTCATAAGTCGTATAGGAAGTAGAAGGGGCACCTGGCGCCGCTTCTAAGTGAAACTGCAATGTCGCGATACGCTGTAAAATGCGCTTAGCTTGCGCGGTATCCTGAACGCCAGGAAGCTCAACAACGATGCGATTAGACCCTTGCTGCTGCACAACTGGCTCTGAAACCCCTAAGGAGTCGACACGATTGAGAATTGTCGTCTTGTTTGCTGCGATCGTGTCTCGTTGCAATTGCAAGATATCGGCGTCAGAAAGACTCATCTCCAAAATATACGTGTCGCCTTGCTCGCGATTAATTGTTTGCAAGTCAGCAAAATTTTCACGCACTAAAGAACGCGCTTGGGATCGAGACTCTTCGTCTTGGAAACGAGCAACGATAAGATTGGGGTTATCTAAAGATAAAGAACGTGAACGAATTCTCTCACTGCGCAGCAACTGACGAATGGTGCTGACATTGTTTTCCATGCGTCGCTCAAGCGCTGCATCCATGTCTACTTCCATCAAGAAATGCACACCACCTTGTAAATCCAGCCCCAAACTCATCTTGCCGGCATTGATCGCCTGCAACCAACCCGGAGTCGTAGGGGCAAGGTTCAAAGCAGTGAAATACCCCCCACCTAGCGTTTGCTCAATGACCGCCTTGCCGCGCAATTGATCCTCAAGATTATTAAACCGAACTAAACCTGTACGGCCATCGACAGTGTCGCCGAAATACTCGATTCCTTCAGCGCGCAAAGCATCGGTAATCATACCGATATCGAACTCTGAGATGTCCTGGTCTTCGTGGCTAATCTGAACCGCAGGGTCATCGGGGTATAGATTGGGAGCGGAATAGATCGCCGCCAATATCACCACAAAAACAACAAGCAGGTTTTTCCAAAGAGGGAATTTGTTCAGCATCGATCTCAACTCTTATTAGGAGGCGCCAAACTGCGCCTGAATGACGCGGTTACTGAATAGATTTAATAGTGCCTTTTGGAAGCGCAGCAGCCACTGATGCTTTTTGCATGCTTAGCTCTACACCTTCGGCCACTTGTAGCGTTACATAGTCATCAGTCACTTTCGTAACCTTGCCTAGCAAGCCACCACTAGTAAGCACCTCATCGCCTTTGGCCAATGCCGACACTAATTCTTTATGCTCTTTGGCACGCTTTGACTGCGGACGCCAAAGAATCAGATAGAACAGGACAAACATTCCACCTATGAATAAGATATTGAAAGTCACGCTTTGTTGTGGGGCTGCGTCTTGCGCGTATGCTGCGCTAATGAAAAAGTCCATGTTAATTCTCTTTAGTTGTGTGGTGATCTATTGTGGGGCCATTTGAGGGCAATTCAAGCGTCCCTCTGGCCATATTTCGCGATTTACTGGGCGTTATCAGTTGGCTCACTGGCCGTTTGATCGGCATAGTAGCCCTCAATAAAGGCGCTCAATCTACCCTGTTCTATAGCCTGACGCAAACCTTGCATCAGTTTTTGGTAGTAGCGCAGATTGTGAATTGTATTGAGCTGCGCCCCTAACATTTCCTTACATTTATCTAGGTGATGTAAGTAGGCAACACTGAAGTTCTTACAAGTATAACAATCACATTGCGCGTCTAACGGTCCCGTATCATCCTTGTAACGCGCATTGCGAAGACGCACCAAGCCCTTACTCGTAAAAAGGTGTGCATTCCGTGCATTTCGCGTTGGCATCACACAATCGAACATGTCGATGCCTCGCACAACGGCTTGGATGATATCGTCAGGCGTCCCGACCCCCATCAAATAACGCGGTTTGTCAGCGGGCATCTCATCCGCAATCAAATCCAAGACCTTGATCATCTCCTCTTTGGGCTCACCTACCGACAAGCCTCCAATGGCATAGCCGTCGAAATCCATCGCTGCCAAGGCTTTCAAAGATTGCACTCGCAGTGCGGGGTACATCCCCCCTTGCACAATTCCGAACAATGCCGATGGATGGTCACCATGGGCCTGCTTGCAGCGCAAAGCCCAGCGCAGAGACAAGTTCATCGAGTCTTCCGCCTCTTTCTCGCTTACCGGATACGGCGTGCACTCATCAAACTGCATAATAATGTCAGCGCCAAGCTCCTGCTGCACCTGTATGGCAGATTCAGGACCAAGAAACACTTGCGCGCCATCGACGGGCGAACGAAACCGCACCCCCTCTTCAGTGATTTTGCGCATATCGCCGAGGCTAAAGACTTGAAAGCCTCCCGAATCTGTCAGTATTGGCTTATCCCACCCAATGAACTCATGCAGGCCACCGTGTTGGCGAACAATCTTCGTGCCAGGGCGCAACATAAGGTGGAAAGTATTTCCTAGTAGAATTTCGGCGCCGGTATCTTTGACTTGCGCAGGAGTCATCCCTTTCACTGTGCCATAAGTCCCCACGGGCATAAAAGCAGGGGTCTGGACCTCGCCGCGAGGAAAACTTAGCGTCGCGCGCCTTGCAGCGCCATCTTTGTTATGTACTTTAAATTGCATGCTGACTCTCTAAAAATTCTGGATTAATGCTCACGAGTGGCGTGGAACTCAATATCTGGCCAACGCTCTTCCATTAAAGACAAGTTGACCCGGCTAGGAGCTAGATAAGTCAGATGCTCACCACCATCGATGGAGATGTTGTCATAGGCCTTCTTGCGAAACTCTTGTAACTTCGCTGGGTCCTTACTAGTGACCCACCGAGCACTGTAAACACTCACAGGCTCATAAATGCAATCGACCTTGTATTCGTCTTTGAGACGGAAGGCGACCACCTCAAACTGGAGCACCCCAACGGCGCCGACTATCAAGTCGTTATTTTTGAAAGGCATGAATACCTGCACAGAGCCTTCTTCTGACAGTTGCTTCAGCCCCTTTTGCAGTTGCTTCATTTTCAATGGGTCTTTTAGGCGGATACGCTTGAACAGTTCTGGCGCAAAATGCGGAATGCCTTTGAAGCGCAAGCTCTCCCCTTCTGTAAAGGTGTCCCCAATTTGGATAGTGCCATGGTTATGAAAACCAAGAATATCACCAGATACTGCCTCGATTGCCTGTTCACGCTCACCGGCCAAGAACGTCACCGCATCGCTGACGCGTACCTCTTTGTTCAGGCGCGTGTGCGACACTTTCATGCCACGGTTATAACTACCGGAACACACCCGCAGGAATGCGATGCGGTCACGGTGGTTAGGATCCATATTGGCTTGAATTTTAAAAACAAACGCTGTGAATTTCTCTTCAGTAGGGGCAACTGTGCGCGTTTGTGTATCGCGCGCCAGTGGTGCCGGCGCCCACTCGACGAACTCATCGAGCATCTCGCGCACCCCGAAATTCCCTAATGCCGTGCCAAAATACACTGGGGTCATGCGCCCAGCACGATACTCTTCAAGATCGAATTGATTGCTCGCACCTCGCACCAACTCAATCTCCATCTGCATATCTTCTGTGTAGGCGCCAAGCAGTTTGCGCGCCTCTGGGCTGTCTAAGCCTTTAATTTGCACATCATCGGGTAGGCGATCGGCCTGTCCGTGTTGATACACATGAATGGTATCGGTGTAGAGGTTATAAACCCCCTTGAACTCCTTGCCCATACCCAGTGGCCAGTTGATTGGCGCACAGCGAATTCCTAGGACGGTCTCAATCTCATCGAGCACTTCGATAGGGTCACGAGTATCACGGTCTAGTTTATTCACGAAGGTGAAGATAGGCGTATCGCGCAGACGGCAGACTTCCATCAATTTAATCGTACGGGCCTCAACACCCTTCGCGCCATCAACCACCATCAAAGCCGAATCAACAGCGGTGAGTACGCGGTAGGTATCCTCAGAGAAGTCTTCGTGCCCCGGGGTGTCGAGCAAATTCACCATGCGATCACGGTAGGGAAACTGCATCACCGAGGAGGTGACCGAGATCCCGCGCTGCTGTTCCATCGCCATCCAGTCGGATGTTGCATGTCGGTCCGATTTCTTGCCTTTTACTGTGCCTGCTTTTTGAATGAGCTTGCCCAGCAGCAATAGTTTCTCTGTGATCGTGGTTTTACCAGCATCGGGGTGCGAGATGATAGCAAAAGTCCTTCGCTTGTTGATTTCTTTGACTAAAGTGCTATTACTCATTCCGCTTAATTCCTGCTTCGTACCTAAAATTCGTACCCATTCGAAAGTTTCCCACCTCGGGACCGCAACCGCGCGCCATTCTACCGGAGAATGCTCGTGCTATAAAACGCTTCGATTGACAAGCGTCTAAATACATGCGATTTCTCACATATATTAAATTTCGCATATATGAATTATGAACCCCTGCAAATTCTATAAATGCTTGGCAGATGACACCCGTTTGAAGACCATTTTGTTGATCGCACAAGCCAAAGAAGCCTGTGTGTGTGATCTGATGACCGCGTTAGCACTGGACCAACCGAAGACCTCTCGGCATCTTGCCGAGCTGCGCAAAGCTGGCATCTTGCAAGACAAACGCCGTGGCCGATGGGTGTTCTACAAAATCCACCCCGATCTACCGGATTGGGCAATCGATGTCATTCACACTACTGCCCGCAACAATGCCACCTACTTTGCTGATGCTTTGGGCACTCTCAAATGCTGCCAGCTAGCAGACAATTGTTAACTTTCACATCTCTCGGAGCGCGATAAGTGAGCACACCACAAGCCCCCCTTCCTAACATCGATAACACGCAATTTGAGATTCCAGATCATTCGCGCTTTGCTAGCAATCGCTCGACGCATAAACCCAAAATTGTGTTGCTATATGGCTCTCTTAGACAACGCTCGTTCAGCCGCTTGGTAACAGAAGAGGCTGCACGCCTACTTGAGCAAATGGGCGCCGAAACTCGGATATTTAATCCTAGCGGCCTACCTCAGGCTGATACGGCCGATGACTTCCACCCCAAAGTCAAAGAGCTACGCGAGTTAATGATGTGGTCGGAGGCGCAAGTCTGGTGTTCTCCAGAGCGCCACGGCTCCATGACCAGCATTTTCAAAAGCCAGATTGATTGGGTCCCCTTGAACTTAGGAGGGGTGCGCCCAACCCAAGGCAAAGCGCTGGCGATCATGCAAGTATGCGGCGGCTCGCAATCCTTCAATACAGTGAATCAACTGCGTATTCTCGGTCGATGGATGCGAATGTTTACCATCCCTAATCAATCATCCGTCCCCAAAGCTTTTCTAGAGTTTGATGACAAAGACCGAATGCGCGCTTCGCCTTTTTACAATCGCATTGTCGATGTCATGGAAGAACTCATGAAATTCACCCTACTATTGCGTGACAATAAAGAATACTTAGTGGATCGCTACTCAGAAAGGGTAGAGACTGCCGAGCAAGTTAGCACCCGAGTCAATCAAGCAAAACTATAGAAGAGTCATTATGGGATTATTCGAACGCTTCCTATCTGTTTGGGTGGGTATTGCAATTATTGCAGGCATCACCTTGGGCAGTATTGCCCCCGGATTTTTCGCACTTATCGCCGAGCTTGAAATAGCCCACGTCAACCTAGTCATTGCAGTTCTTATTTGGCTGATGGTGTACCCAATGATGGTGCAGGTCGACTTTAGCTCAATTAAAGATGTTGGCAAAAGCCCCAAGGGATTAATACTGACACTCATAGTTAATTGGCTGATAAAGCCCTTCACCATGGCCTTGTTGGGTTGGTTATTTTTTAAGTTTGTATTCGTCGATTGGGTAGACCCAGACTCCGCTACGGAATATATCGCGGGGATGATTCTTCTAGGCGTTGCACCTTGCACCGCGATGGTGTTTGTGTGGAGCCAATTGACCAAAGGAGATCCGAACTACACCCTTGTTCAAGTCTCGATCAATGACGTGATCATGGTGTTCGCATTCGCCCCAATCTCGGGTTTTCTGCTGGGGATGGTGGATGTGGCAGTCCCCTGGAATACGCTATTAATTTCCGTTATTCTCTACGTCTTAGCGCCATTGCTCGCGGGTGCTTACACCCGACATAGACTCGCCCAAGGCGGTGACGAAAACAAACTCAACCGCTTTTTAGGCAATTTGAAGCCTTGGTCTGTCGTCGGCCTACTCATTACGGTGCTGCTATTATTTGCCCTGCAAGCGGAAACCATCATCGCGCAGCCTGAAACAATCGGGCTCATTGCAATTCCACTAGTGATTCAAAGTTACGGAATTTTTGCGCTGACCTACATTCTCGCCAAGCGCTTAGCACTGCCCTATGCCGTGGCGGCGCCAGCTTGCATGATAGGCACCTCGAACTTTTTTGAGTTAGCGGTCGCCGTTGCAATCTCACTCTTCGGACTACATTCGGGCGCAGCCCTAGCTACAGTGGTGGGAGTATTAGTAGAAGTGCCAGTGATGTTATCGCTAGTGTGGTTTGTAAATCGCTCGCGCAATAGCTTTAGCGCTTAGAGTGCCGACGGCGAGACTAGTGGACGGTTGCCGAAGCAGGCCGACCGGTAGTGATAGCGAAATCGGGGTGTAAAAGATCTGCCCGCTTAACTAGCAGCAGGTCATGCCGATTGAGTTTATCGAACTCGCCTATAGACTCAACGTCAATATCTTCGAGCAACACGCAGACGACTTCTTCGTTGTCAATATCGACCACTACACAGCGTTTAAAGCCGATGATCGTATTCAGGGAAGCGAAACTGCCGATATCACAATCATGCGCAGGGTATAGGCCAGCGGCTTGCTGCAACACTGCAGAGGAACCATACGCCATCCCGAAGCCTGCTGCCGCCACGACATGAATAATATCGATAATGGCAGGGTCAGTGAGATCAATGCGAACTGTATCATTGGCAATGATGCGGGTATCGTCTTGCTCGTGCGCTACTAGCTTCAAAAATAGGCTAATATCATCCTGGTTCCATTCAAGCATTTCTTCGGTCTCAGCACGGCTGCTATCTGACGCGAAGCTTACAACACTGGTCTCAATAGTAAGGTCTTTACGATCATCTTCGGATTCGTAAGGGACAACCATTGATACGGCACAGAGTCCGTCGCCGGTCTCTGGGCTGAGTCGCCACAAGAAAGGAATATTGCCAGTTAGTTCAACCATTGCCTGCTACTGATTGGAGGAGTGATGTTACGTCACTACGATAGCATCAATATGCCCAATAGATAAAGTGAAAGGCAACTTTTGGTAACAACTTAGGTGACTAATATGTGACTTTACTGCACAGCCAATAGCCTACTTGGTTAAGCAGCTCAAAAATCGATCATTTCACCTCTTTCGGGAGTTGACGCATAACAAGAACTATGAAGGGAAATACTTGAAATTGTTTTCCACAGATTCTGTGGATAAGTCAGTTGATAACTTGAAAATAAGCGGCGCAAACACTGAAAATCTAGCGCTTTAACTCAAGTTGGTTGTTTTTTGATCATTTAGAATATTCTATATATATCAACAAGATAACTAACTACCGGACGTTCCAAGAGCGAAAAACACTATTTTTATAGGAAATTAGTGACAAAACGGGAATGTGTGTGCATAAAAACGGGGCACAATTAAAATATTAGTTAAAAACACCTCCTTTGAGCGCTGTTTTCATTAGGTTTTTTTGATCTATAATCCGTCATTCATCGCCCATAGCGAGAACCACTGTTCCGAGGTAGTGCATTTTGAAATCAGTCAAATTTTCCATGATTGCGGGGATAGGTTTCTCGTTAGTGCTTGTAGGCATTGCTGTTGTCATCGATCGAATGAACATAGAACGCGCACTGGCGTCCTTACAAGAAACCCTCAATAGCGTCAGCCAACCCGTTTTGCGTTTGGGCAGCACCGAGGCACTTCAAGAACAGCTCGACGAAGGGGCAATCGTCATCATCCCAAGTTTTGCCGTCTATGATTCAATGCTACCGTTGATCACATTAGATGAATTCGAAGGAGAGATTACACCGCCTTCATGGTTTTCCTTCACACCTGCCATTGCGCGGGTGAGCGCACGGGCAAACTTCTCTAGAGGAACTAGTGACATCACTGCCACTGCCGTGTTCAAGAATGGACAGTGGCGGATACAGCGCTACGAAGTGGTGCGCGGTTTATTAGCACAGTAATAGGATTAGCGCAGCAAGAGCCGATGCACCAAGGGCAATAGGATAAGCCCTAGCAATAAAGCAACGATGAAGTCGGGGTCTATTTGCAGACTCGCCGTTGATTCTGGGGGTAAATTGAGAAACACACACAGCACCGCGACCAACCCGAGCAGCAAAACATTTCGCTTGATAAGTAATGTGCTGACCCCTAACGCAATTATCGCGACCACTAAATAATCACCTTGCAGGCCAAGACGCTCAACAGTTTCGTTGGCAATCGAAATTCCTATGGTCACAAACAGAAGAATTGCAAAGATCGCATATTTGAGCACGGCTAACCTCCTCAACAAGACAAATTAGCTTGTGTAGTGACTATAACGGCACAAATATCGGTTACTTAGGGAAATTAGACGAAACTTTGAACAGCGTCATGAAATTGCATCAAGACGCGCTTAAAACCCGCTATGCTCGTGGCACCTTTACTCTGCCACCACACGTAAAAGCTGCTTATAATCGCTCAAGCCCATGAAAATTTTATTAATCCCATCTTGCTTGAGCGTTCGCATACCGTCTCGCAAGGCTTGCTGACGCATGTCTTCTAAATCAGCCTTATCGTAAATCAGGCTGCGCATCTCATGGGTGCCCGTTAGCAACTCGTGAATACCAGTACGACCTTTGTAGCCAGTCCCACCACAATCATCACAGCCTACGGCGCGAAATAGTTTGACGTTATTAGTATCTACTCCTAACTCTGGGAACTGGTCGCGGCCATAACTATCAATCAAATGGTCGAGCTCTTGTTTGCTTGGCGAGTATTCTTCCTTACACGCGCCACACAGAGTGCGCATTAGGCGTTGAGCCAATACACCGAGCAATGCGTCGGAGAAATTGACCGGGTCAAGCCCTAAGTCTAGCAAACGAGTAATTGTCTCTGGTGCCGAGTTAGTATGCAGTGTCGACAAAACTAAATGGCCAGTAAGGGATGCCTCGATACCGATACTCGCGGTCTCATGGTCACGCATCTCACCTATAAGAATGACATCTGGGTCTGCTCGCAAAAAAGCGCGCATTGCCGTAGCGAAAGTGAAATTAATTTTCGGTAGCACCTGCACTTGTTGCAGGCCAGGCTGGGTAATTTCAACTGGGTCTTCAGCCGTCCAAATTTTTCGGTCAGGTGTATTTATATAGCCCAACACACCATGCAAAGTAGTAGTTTTACCTGACCCGGTTGGCCCAACCACTAACAACAATCCATGCGGGTGAGCCGATAATTCCACGATTTTATCGTAGTTTGGCTTGGACAAATTTAATTTCGCCAAAGGCATTGCACTGCCAGCTGCGAGCAAACGCAGCACGGCACTTTCCCCATTGACGGTTGGCACGGTTGCGACACGCAACTCCAATTTTTTGCCACGCACCTTTAATTTACATTTACCATCTTGGGGCAAACGTCGTTCGGCAATATTAAGGCGCGAAATCACTTTAATTCGTGCGATCAGTGCGGAGGTATGCTCCTTTGGCACTTTCAATAATTCTCGGCAAATACCATCCACACGAATGCGCACAGTGCCCGATGATTGGTCTTTGCCTGGCTCAACATGAATATCCGATGCGCCAAGGCGGTCGGCTTCCGTGATGATGCGATTCACCAACTGTATAATCGCAGAGGTTGCAGCAAGGTTCTCTTCCTCTGCCTCCTCTTCACTTTCGATTTCGACATTGCCTTGTTCTTCTAAACGCGAGAAAACATCATCGAACCCCGCCTCGGAATCGCCGCCGTCGTCATCACGCAAATACTGCAGAATATGTTCAGGTAAGCCTACGCGGAAAGCATAATTACGCGCATTTAAGACGCCTTGTATTTCCATAATGCGCTGATAATCGCTTGGATCATCTATGAGAATAACGGCCTCATTTTTGTCGCCAGCTATCGGCAACCAAAGGTTTTTGCGCAGATAACTAACCCCTATATTTTCGAATAATTCCGCTGGCAGGGTGACCCCTTGCTCATACTTCATATAGGGAACGCGATAATAAAATTCCAAGGAGGCGCCGATCGCATCGGCATCAATACTGAAGTCTTCCATCAAGATGCGCGAGACAGATCCACCGTACAGGCCCACTTTGTTTTGGACGTCTTCGAGTTCTTGGCTGGATATTTTATTCTTTTGAACTAGGTAGTCGTATGGCCCTTGTGTACTTTGCAATTCAGAACGAAATTGCTTGGCCAACATCTGTGACACCATCATGGCGTGCTTAAGATCGGTCTTGCTAAACTCCCGATCACCTTCAAAATTAATGAGCTGCAGCACCCCAAGCAATATTCCATCTTTAATAGGCACTACAATCATCGACTTCACGGCCCAGCCCTTCGCGTCACTGAAGCGACGATCGAATTTGAGACGAGGGTGAATATCAAGTAGTTCTTGTTGATCAAGAACATTGCGAATTACTAAAGCACGTTGACTAAGAGCGACATAGCCTGCAAGTGAGGTAGGGCTAAAGGGAACACGAATTTCGGAGGTGTTGGAATCGTCAGGGTCTCCACCTTTAAAGCTGGCGAGCACTTCTTTGCCGTTTTGAACACATTGATAAATCGTAAATAGGCGCACGCCGAGCAAATCTAGAAGCGATTGCTCGACCTCTTTCATAGCTTTCTTAAGATGCTTACTTTGCTTTAGACGCTGGTAAACAAGCGACAAGCCTCGAACGAATTCGTCTTGCGCCTCGGGCTCTTTAGCGTCCATCACTTCTGCTGTTTGGTTCAAATTGACTCGACCGTGCTAGTTTCATTGAGATTTTCTACAGCTATTATGTGCTCATAAACTGCCATACTGGCAATGTTGATCGAAAATGCTAAGATTGCTCGCTGCTTTTATGCAGCCGGTGTCTTTCGACCTACGGCAACATTAGCTCACGACTTTGACGAGACGGTTCACTACATTGCCAAAACACGCCTTCTATACAATCCTTTCACTATTTCTGCTTGCCAACTGTTCGCAAGCGCCGCATCAGCCGATGCCAACGCTTACCGCAGAGCAGACCCAGTGGGTCGGCGAACGCATATTTGCCAATGAGTGTAACCTGAAAATACCGTGTTTAACCAGTTGGAACGAGGGTGAGGACTTTCCCTCCCTGGGTATAGGGCACTTTATTTGGTACAGAGCAGGGCAACAAGAGGCCTTTGTTGAAAGCTTCCCCGCTCTTCTAACGTTCTACGACTCTCAAGGCGTAGCCCTTCCCGATTGGCTAAACAGGCTACCTAACCGTGCGGCGCCCTGGCAGACCAAGGCTCAGTTTGAAGCCGAGTTTGACTCCCAAAGGCTTCGCGAACTGCGCGATTTCCTCTATCAAACGCGCAATGTTCAAGTACAGTTCATCATTAATAGAATGCGCGACAGCCTGCCAAGCCTGATCGCCCACACCGAGCGCTCTGCCGAAATCGAAGCTTTGTTTTACGAGGTGGCCAACAGCGATGCACCGTTAGGGATGTATGCCTTAATCGATTATGTAAACTTTAAAGGCGAAGGTACAGCAAGCACGGAGCGCTATAACGGGCAAGGGTGGGGGCTGCTACAAGTTTTGGAACACCTAGCGCGCAATCGCCATGATGACAGCCCACTGATGCCTCAATTTGCCGAATCGGCCCGTGCGGTATTGGCGCAAAGAGTTGCGAACGCCCCGGCAGAACGGGTTGAACAACGTTGGATAGTAGGTTGGAATAATCGCACCTTGACCTATGAAACCCCTCCCAATGATGATGAATTATAAGGTTTTTGTGATTTTATTGATTCTTGGAGCATATCGGCCGATATTTACCCCCTCCACGTTGCGTGTGTGCTGTTTTTCTGGCGACACCCGAAGTGCTTAACGCCGTGATCACAAACCAGAAAAAATTACTCTTTATCAGCCTAGGCATAGCCGCAGTTGCCATACTGCGTGACAATTGAATAAGCGCGCATTAAGCAGTAATCTTGGCGGCTCTCAAAAGCTGCAAAATCGCTTCCACTTAATCCAGAGCATCGTCTTAATTTATGAGCTACGAAAGACCCAACATCCAACGCATGACCGGATACAGTTCTGGTGAACAACCACAACAAAGCAAGGTTATTAAACTCAACACAAATGAGAACCCCTACCCGGCGACTCCGGCCGTAGCCAAAGCGCTTGCGGAGTTTAAAGTCGAGGACTTGCGACGCTATCCGCAGCCCTTTGCGAATGCTTTCAGAGAGGTTGCAGCGCAATACCACCAAGTCGAAATCGACAATATCATTCCCACCAACGGTGGCGATGAACTGATTCGTTTGCTGATCACCACCTTTGTGGAACCGGGTCAAAGCATTGCCCTGGCAGAGCCAAGCTATTCCCTTTACCCGGTGTTGGCAGAGATTCAAGATTGCCCAATCAAGCGCATAGACCTTAATGATGACTGGACCATGGGTGCCGAATTCGCCGAACAACTTGACGCCACGGGCGCCAAGCTAGCGTTTATCGTTAACCCTCATGCTCCATCTGGTTTGCTTTGCAGCGTTGATGAGCTTCGCCGTATAGCTAGTACCTTTTCAGGCGTACTGGTCATTGATGAAGCCTACATCGATTTCGTTGATCCAGACATCGCCCACAACACTGTGGCACTGATCGCCGAGTTTGATAATGTCGTGATTTTACGCACGATGAGCAAAGGCTATTCATTGGCTGGTTTGCGTTTTGCTTATGGCATAGGCTCGAAAAACCTCATCGCGCCAATGCTATATAAAACACGAGACAGCTATAACACCGACGCCATATCTCAGGCCCTAGCCGCTGCAGCGTTGGCCGATAGAGCCACAGCAGCCATTGGATGGCAGAAAGTCCGCGAAGAGCGCAGCCGTGTGGCCTTAGCCTTAAGCGCTCTTGAATTTCAATGCGCACCAAGCCAAAGTAATTTCTTGTTGGCACAAGTGCCGAGCGATGACCCTCGTTTTGAGACCCCGGAATTACTCGCGCGCGAATGTTATCAGCGTCTTAAAGACGATGGCATTCTAGTGCGCTACTTCGATATGCCTCGATTGCGAGACAAGCTCCGAATCACCATTGGAACGGCTCAAGAGAACGCGGCCTTATTGCAACACCTTGAGTCTTATCTTCGTAAGAGTTAACGAGGCCCTGCATGGCCAATGACATGGAAGACGATCTATTCCCATTAGACTCAAGGCCACACCTGTGTCCAGAATGTCAAAAACCCATGCGCCGTATCATTGGCAAAAAAGGCCCGTTTTGGGGGTGCACAGCATTTCCTGAGTGCAAAGCAACGCTTTTTGATAAAGATGGCAAACCTTCGAAAACACCCGACGAGCGCTTTCGCTGCCCTGTGTGCACTCGCAGTTTAATCCGTGCTGAGAATAGCCAAGGCAATTATTGGTATTGCACAGGATTTGACAAGGGTTGCAAGACACGCCTCAACGACGATAATGGCATACCCGCAAAGGCATTTCGTTGCACCTCATGCGGACAATTACTAAAACGACGTAGCGGTAAAAATGGCCACTTCTGGGGCTGTTCTCAATACCCAGAATGCCGTCATACTTGGCCTGACAAAGACGGAGAGCCCGTGTTTAAAAAATAGACGCGGCACCAAAGATACTATTGTGAAACTACCACGCTTGAAAATTCGTAAAAATACTCGTGCCACTATCGCCGGCTTAATGATTGCTGTTGCCTCTCTTTGGGCACTCGCGATGTCTTATGATGAAGCACGCAATAATATGTTTAGCTTTTTCCTCAGCACCCTAGTGCTGATCGTTATTGTCGTGCTTTGTGCCGTCGCTGTGGTTGCGGCATTGTACGGGCTGAAACGTCTACTCAAACTCATTAGGCCCGGTGATGAGCAAGACGAATGAAACTTCATAATGGAAGCAAGCGAGATAGGATTAAGGCATCTTCTCGGTCGGTGCTACCAGGATTAGAAGGATAGTAGTTTCTCCGCTCCCCCACTTGCACAAACCCCATAGCCAAATACAAAGAAATTGCGACCTTATTGGAGGGACGCACCTCGAGAAAACACTCTTGTGCCCCCTTCTTAGCCCCTTTGTCGAGCAGATGACGAAGCATGCGCCTACCATAGCCCATGTGGCGAAAATCAGGGTGGACACAGATCGTCAGTACATGGGCTTCTCCTGCGCCTACTGACAACACCCCATGCGCGACAATCCTATCGCGACTAGCCAATACCCAACACTCATATCCTGCCCGTAGGCAGTCTGAAAATATACGTTTCGACCAAGGGTTTTGTAGCGAAAGGTTTTCACTTTGAACAATCAAATCTAAGTCGCTAGCTCGCATAGCCCGCGGAAACACATTCACCGAAGTGGAGCCATTAAAAGTCGGTAAACTCATACTATATCAGCCAGTTACGCACTTGGATCAGTGCCATTCAGTGATGCTTGTAACGGCTGCAACGTCTTCCAAGTTGAACCTTTCCGCTCTTTAATTGTTGCCGCCAATGCTGGGTCTTGCGCAGGTTCCATAGCATTCAAGCTATGGGTCATGATGACGCGTAACGCCAAACGAGGGTGTTGAAACACAACTCCTTTATCAGCAAGGAACCCTTCGGGAAACAACAGCGGGGCCGACTCTTGCGCCATCACTAACAAATTTTTAACCGCGCGCAAACGGATTCGCTTAGAGACAAATCCTTCGAGGGCTTTGCGCGCATTGTCGGCATCCAATTCGAGCCCTGCCCCTTCAAAGAGGGGCCAGGTGAACACCATTGGGTGTAAGTGCTGTGTTTCTACCTGTATGCCCAAGGCTTTAAGTATTCCAGATAACAACACGAGACTGGCAGAGGACAACGATGCCGACTTCGACCAAGGTAATTCTGTGATTACCGCTAGATGTTCACTTACAGGAATATAGGCGAACGCAAAACGTAATGCTGCCACCTCTTCCGTCGACTTCACTGCTTGTACTTGTGCCGACGCCTGTTCAGTGATTCTAGGCTCGGCTTGATCAGACATTGGAGAGGCTTTCGCTGACGGCGCCGCTAGGCTTTGCGCAAGCGCGCGCGCCTTCTCTGACACCGTGTTATCCGCCGTTTGTGGGCGTGACTGAGCTTCGGCTTTGGGCTGCGTGACTGGCGCTGATACGGGGTTCAAAAGCTGCAACACATCTTTCGCCGTCTTAGCTGCATTCACAGGGCCTGCCTCGGGCGTCACGCGCGCACGCAAGATATTGGCAGCATAGGCTAGAGAGGGCTTAGCACCAGGCAAAGGACGGCGTGGAAAATAGGCTTGAATGCCCATTTCCTGCAAATATAAACCCTTCTGTGCGTCAGTTAACGCCATTGAGAAAACTCGCGTGTGTATGAATGATCGCAATTATATGCCAAAGCCTTAAGAAAGGCTTCTGCTGGCTTGCGCCGAGATTGTAGAAAAACGCTAAAAGTGCTTGAATCAACCCTTCTATAAAGCCAAGGGGGATTTATGAAAGCGCTCGTATGCCATAGCTATGGCAACTCAGAAAACCTCGTTCTTGAGAACGTTGATGAGCTAATTGCAGAACCTGGAAAGGTAGTGATAGACGTATATGCGGCATCACTTAATTTTCCTGACACCTTACAAATTCAAGGTAAGTATCAGTTTCAACCGCCAATGCCCTTTACACCCGGTTCAGAGGTCGGCGGCATTATTCGCGCGATTGGCGAAGGCGTGACAGGGTTACAAGTCGGAGATCGAGTGATGGCCACTCCGTCTATTGGAGGCATGGCCGAGCAAGTAATAGCCGTCCCCAGTGCCGTTCGTAAAATCCCTGACAACATGGATTTCAAGACCGCGGCAGGGTTTGCCATGGTCTACACCACCTCCTACCACGCGCTCAAACAGCGTGCGCAGCTAAAAGCGGGCGAGACACTGTTGGTCCTAGGGGCTAGCGGAGGCGTAGGGATGGCGGCCGTCGAGCTGGGCAAGCTCATGGGGGCAAGGGTTATAGCTGCCGCGAGCAGCGATGAAAAACTGGCATTTGTAAAACATGCAGCCCCTGATGAGCTGCTCAATTACGGTGACGGAGAACTGAAAGAGAAGGTAAAAGCTTTGACGCACGAGAAAGGCGCCGACATCATTTATGACCCAGTCGGTGGCGACCTATTCGATCAAGCGACGCGTTGCATCAATTGGAATGGCCGCATTTTGATAGTCGGCTTCACTAGTGGGCGCATCCCAGAATACAAAGCCAATCTGGCATTGCTTAAGGGCGCCTCAATGGTCGGCGTTTTCCTTGGCCGCTTCCGCAAAGAAGAGCCTGAATTGTATGAGGAAAATTTTGCAGAACTATTAGATTTTTACCGTAATGGACGGCTTCGTCCAATCGTCACGCAAACCTTTGCCATGGAAGATTATGTGGCGGCATTCAGCGTGTTTACTGAACGCCGCGTGATGGGCAAAGTGGTTTTAGAGATCCGCAAAGAAGATTAAACTACTGTGACGCTCTGCTTCGGTAGATGGAGGGCGTCACGCCATGTAACTCTTTGAATGCCTTATTAAAGGAAGACAAAGACGCATAGCCCACATCCAAAGCAATCGTCGAGATGGCAACCTGCCCTTCGGCTGGATCTTGTAAGCGCTTTGCGGCTTCCGCAATTCGGTATTGGTTAAGGTATTGATTGAAGTTGCGGTAATGCAGCTTCTGATTAATCAGCCTTCGAAGCCGATACTCTTGCATTGACACCGCCGAGGCTAGCATTCCAATTGTAAATCCTGGCTGCGCATAGAGCCGCTGATCTTCCATGACATGGTGGATGCGATCTACCAAGGGTTTATCTTTATCCATTTCATTCATTCTGCTTTTCAGCGATGGCACTGTTTGTTCAGTATCGGGCTCTATTAATTGTGTTGAGTCCTTATGCAAGCGGAAGGTCGCTAGGTTGAAAATTAGGACGAGAAAGAAAATGGTCCCGATGAACATAATATTAAGTTGACTGCCCAAGGCCGCGAAGAAACCAGAGCCAACGATGATCGCCACGATCGTCCCCATAGTCGCGGTAAAGGGAACGCGAAACCTTCTTCGACTTTCAACTAAGTCGCCGCCTCGCCCTTTTACCGCCATCAACACCACATGGCAGGCAAAAAACAGCATGATTGTTTGCGTCGAGACGTAAACCACCCAAAACCCAATATCGCTATAGGGTCCGGTAAGATTGCCATAGGCACGCAGGGCAATATACCCCCCAATCACGGCCAAAATAGGTTTATGGATCTTGGGGTTATCGACAAAAAGGTAACGGGTGATCACCCAAAGAACAGCGGGCGCACTAATCGCTAGCATATTGAATGGAAACTCAACGAGCCTAGGAGCCGCGTCAATCTCAGGCAGCAAGGAGACGATATAAGAAATAAGACAAAACGCGTAGAAAGACATCAGTCTTCCTAAAAATAACCGGCGATAATAGGTCAAATAGAACAACGCCATTAACAGCAACTGAGAGATCGCCAGAAAGCTAGTGGCGTATTGGAACAACTGCATATCCGATTCACTTTTGATTGTTTATTAAAGCGCTGTGGAAGATAGAGTAGCTCCCAACGCATTGCAAGCAACGTCGCGACTTACAAAGACTTAGTGCTTTTATAGCAAAGATTCTCAATCAGTGGAAACACCTAGAAAAAAAGTCAATCTCACAATGCCGCCCCAACGATTATGACAATCGCTGAGGAAGGCAGAGCGACTCTATGGTGCGACGTTAACGGTAACGTACTGGTCGTGAAATAGACCGCCGTCGTCAGCCCTTGCCCAAAGAATATATGTCCCCGGCTCATCGAAAGTGACCTCCACAGAATGCATACCATCGACTGGCACCGGCGGGGGTGTCCATAGTGCCCCCCATGGAGAATTAGCGGAATTACGAGTGTCTTCCCATGGTTTTATTTGCGGCGGATCGAAGCTGACGCCTCCTTCCCCACGATAGACGTTCCATGACAAAAATAGACCATTGGTTTTTCCCACGGTGACTTGCCTTGGCGGTGTCATGACTCTTGTTAACATCGCCTCCTCACTAAAATCAGAGGCTGTGCGCTCTCTTGGCTTCGGTAGTCCGTCATCGGCCACGTGGGCCTGAAGCGTCAAGGCTTGCCCTACCCTAATATTACGCACAATCTCATCGCCTACGCGATCGCCTTGCACAGTGACTACAGGGGGAATGTTCGAACGAGACTCTGGGCTGCTGGTACCGGCACCAAGCGAACCAGTCTCTGAGGCAATTACGACATTATCGACGACATAATCACGATCTAGTGTGGCATAAGCCACGCGAGTAACACCGTTAACATTCACAGTCCATGCTAGTTCTTTATCGCCCCAGTCTGCTGGAACTTGCACTTTGAAAGTAAAACGATTTCGGCGCGGGAGAAAATGAGTTGGTTGGCCGCGGTCCTCAAGCCCTGGTGAGAAGAAGTTGTTCTCTCCCACTGGCACATCGAGCTCCTCTTCCCAGTTTTCGTTATGGTAGCCAAAAATGAATGAAAAAGTGCCATCTTCGTTTTCTTGCCAGCCTTCATAAGCCGGCTCAATATACTGCCCTTTGCGATAGCTATCTTGAGCCCAGACGTTTCCTAGCCCCACACACAATAGCACCAGCATCGATATTATTTTCAGCAAACTACTGCGAGTGGACCAATATCCCACCAACTGCATCTTCGGACTCCCTGAGGCGAGCTTGCGCCTCCCACTTATAATTATTGTTATATCGCCATGCATATCAGCACTGGCAAGACTCAGAGTCTCCCACATGACGGAAATTACTAGCGTAATCTGAATAAATGCGGCAGTTCACTATTCGTCAGCCCGTCAAAATCTAAAATCGATGGCGGAAAACAAGCGTGTTCTGACGCATCTGCATTAAAGCTATTTCTATCGCTGTGCAGCTCTCGACATCTGTCTCGAGCTCGTCCATATTTCGCACTAGAAGCCGTCTTGGCCACACACACACAGTAACCCGTAATTTGACGTTATGCGAAGAAAATCTATGAAGACCATGTTCTTACGAATGACTCTAGCCTTTGCTCTAGCCTTTGCTCTATCCTTTATCGGCATCCAATACGCTCAGGCGCAACATGTGATGACGATAAACAACAACAGCGATGTTGAGCTCGAATCCAGCCCTGAGGACGATGAGGTCTTAGAGTCAGCTCCCAAAGAGCTCATGATGCGATTTAGCACCTATGTTCGTCTGGTAAAGCTGACCATGACTGACCCTGAGGAACAATTCGTCAACATCGGCTTCATTTATAACCCAGACGTCAGCCGCGTCTTTTTCTTGGACTTACCAGAATTAGAGCAAAAGGACTATTACACCGTTGAGTGGGCTGCCATCGATCCGGAAAACCTCGTCGCACGGGGCACATTCAGATTCTCTTTTGGCCCAGGTGCGGCACCTGCCTCAACACTCTTGCCGGAAGAAGAAGAACTGCTACCTGTTATTGTTCCGGACTACCGATTGATCGATCAGGGGTTTTAGCAATTTAAACTCCAGTGGCTAGGACCGAGCCTTTATTTAGCGCAAACAATGCGCTATCTTCCGAACGCTTGCTCGAATTCTTGCGGGCACTTAGTCACACCATTTGAGTTGCACCTTCATGCTTAGCCACGACCAGATTATTCAAGATTTACAGGCGCTTAAGGAAATTGGCGGTCGCCTGAAAGCTCCGGATTCGCCCCTTGCAGTTTCAACAAGATCGATCAACGGCATCGATACACCGGTCTTTAGCAATGCCCCTGACAATCTTTACGAAGTCTACAAGCTCAGCTTAGAACAGCCGGAGCTTCCATTTCTAATCTATCAGGACGAGCGTTATAGCTTTGGCGAGAGTTTCGCATTAGCCACGCAGATGGCTGGCCTATTACTGCATCATTACGGCATCGAGAAAGGCGATCGGGTAGCGGTTTGCTCTCGCAATAATCCGCAATGGTGCATCGCCTATATGGCCATAACGATGCTAGGCGCCATCGTGGTACCTATGAACTCATGGTGGCAAAGCAAAGAACTATTGTTTGGTTTGCAGGACAGTGGCTGTAAAGTGCTTTTTGCCGATCCGGAGCGGATCGACCGATTGCAAACTGTACTCGATCAATTACAAGCACTGCACATTATTGCCTTTGACCCAGAACACGTCACAGCTTACCCAGATTTCCTATCACTCCTTGAAAACAAGCAATATGCCGCAGATTTCGACCCCAGCACTCAAAACGTTGGGCCCGACGACGATGCTTCTATTATGTATACATCAGGCTCTACTGGGCACCCTAAAGGGGTCCTGTCGAGCCATCGTGCCATTATTAGCGCTCTTTACTCTTGGCTCTTCGCCAAAGAATTGAACGAAGAGCTTCGACCCGAGCTTAAGGCCCCAGAAGATGCTCCGCAGCCTGGAGTTCTCGCCAATGTGCCGTTGTTTCACGTTACGGGAAATCACGCACAGTTTTTGCTGAGCTTCCTCTATAAACGCAAGTTTGTGATGATGTACAAATGGAATGCCGAACATGCGCTTGCGCTGATTGAGAAGGAACAACTCTCCGTTCTACATGGCGTCCCAACCATGACCTGGGAAGTCATGAACTCTCCTGACTTTGACAAGACTGATCTTAGCACCCTGCGCAGCGTTCAGTCCGGAGGGGCAGCTCGGCCTCCCGAACATTTAGCCTTGATGCAAAAACGATTTCCAGAACAAGCACAACCGGGCCTTGGCTACGGCTTGACAGAAACCAATGCTATTGGCGCCACAATCACCGGCAAGTTCTATTATGCCAAGCCAGACAGCACAGGCAGACCAACGCCGCCAGTCACCAGCATCCGCATAGAGGACGAGCAAGGTCGAGTTCTTGAAAGCGGACAAATAGGAGAGATTTGCATCAAAGGTCCAAGCGTTATGAAGGGCTATTGGCAACGACCAGAGGACACTGCTGCGGTCATCAAAAATGGCTGGTTCCACACTGGCGACCTAGGCTTGCTCGATGCACATGGATTCTTAATTATTAAAGACCGAGCAAAAGACATCGTTATCCGAGGCGGCGAGAACATCGCCTGCGCAGAGGTCGAATATGCGCTGGCCGAACACCCAAAGGTCTGTGAAGCTGCCGTTTTTGGCATCCCTGATGCGAGGCTAGGAGAACGCGTTGCTGCGGCGATCATGCTCATGCCTGGCGCTACCATCACCGAGCAAGAACTTAAAGATTTCCTTAGCAGCCGTATCGCAGGGTTTAAGATCCCCGCCTATTATCACTTTCAACACAATCAGTTAGAACGCATCGCTAGCGGTAAAATTGCCAAGAAACTGATACGCGAATCGGTCATCAACTCGTTGTGATCAACTTGTCACTAACACTAGGTCTATTAAAAGCTCTTGCCTCTGATTGTCACCAACAGGGCCCCCGTATTACCGTTGTCGTGATCAAAATCCATTATTTCGGCATTATGTTTTAACCAGCTCAATTGACGAATGACCTCGTCCCTGATTTGCCCCCTCCCAACAATCACTCGTAAGGCTCGAGCATGGCCTAATCTAGCCTCGTCCAAAGCCTCGCTTAGCTTAGCCAATGACTGCGGGATAGTTTCGCGGTTATGAGCGATGTCAAATCGCAAAATCGACCCGTCAGTTTGCATGGCAATAACAGCATCGCACTTCGGGCAGTTCGCCGTGCTAAAGCCAACTTCCATGCCGCAATCCAAACACGTTTTCTGCATACTTCTCCTGCTTATAATCTTTTCTCTGACTTGAATACAAAAAATCAATGCAAGTGTCATAAGAAAGTCAATTTTGGCTGCTAACTTGCCCCCACGAATATCGCTACACGCTAGTCAATGTAAGGCATACAGCAAAATTGAAAAATATTTTTTCTAACTATTGCTTTCTACAATTTTATAACGATAATTCGCATCGTACACAGCCTGTTAATACCTTAAAAAGGCTAGTGTTACATATAAGGCAACTCCGACTAAACGCGATTAAACGAGAGATTAATCAAATGAAAAGTCATCAGTGGGATGATATCGCCGACAATGCCAAAGACTTCTTTGATTCGGGTGCTTTTATAGCAGATTCGGAAATAGAAGAGCCAAATGATAAGCGTATCCAAAAGCGCCGTTTGACCGAAATGCGTCGACGCACTGAGGAACGACTCGATTGGAAACGCATGTATGGCGAATTGCAATTCGACGACGACGGTAGCGAAATCAACGTAAAACACAGCGTTGATATCGATGACTACGATTTCGACGACGACTTCGACGACCGCTAAACACGCAGGCCGTCTTCTCTTAAAAGCCCCCACATTGCTGGGGGCTTGACCTCTTTACTTTCTAATTTCTGCCCTTCTAAGTAGGACTACCTTTTGAGTGATATGAATAAAACTCTATTAGTGCAAACACTTAGCGGCGAACCCACTAAGGAATTGAAATATCTGTTCACCTACCCGCAGAACTAGTGTACTGTTTCGCCCTTAAACACGAGTTAATTCTGTCACTTTTTTGTAATCCGGTTTTTTAAATCATGACGTATTGTGTCGCAATCGCCGTCGATGCAGGCATGGTCTTTTGCTCAGATTCCCGCACGAATGCAGGCATAGACCAAGTTAGCACTTATAGCAAAATGTACCGCTTTGGAGTCGACGGGCAGCGCCAGTTCGTAATCCTTTCGGCGGGCAATCTTGCCACGACGCAAGCGACTATTTCACAATTAAAGCGGGATATAAAAGAGCGCGCGAACACGAGCCTTTTAACAGTTGAATCCTTAGCGGAAGCTGCTGATTACCTAGGCGATGTGTCACTGGCGCAGCAAGAAAAACATGCTAAAACGGGCGTCTCTTTTGAGGCTAGCTTTATCATTGGCGGGCAGATTGCCAATAGTAAACACCGCATCATGTTGGTTTACCCGCAAGGCAACCACATCACCAGCTCTAAAGACACTCCCTATTTGCAAATCGGTGAGAGTAAATACGGCAAACCTATCCTTGACCGTATTCTGACCCCAGAACTTAATCTGGACACTTGCGCCCTTTGCGCCATGGTGTCGATGGACTCAACCATGCGCAGTAATTTGAGCGTTGGGCCTCCCATTGAGACACTGGTGTATCGAACGGACACCATGACTCTTAGTGAGCCATTGCGCTTTGATGAGGATAGTGAGTTTCTGCGGGAATTGAAACGTAGTTGGGATCAGCGCCTCAAGGATGCATTTAGACAAATGCCCCCTTTCGCATGGGCTTCTAGTTGGGATAAATCCGCTGATGAACAAAACGGAGTTTACTAAGCGTCGTTTCTGACAGCACAAACGGATAAGCATCCTGCAATCCCATACTGCGATTTAAGGCATTCATCGCCACCGAAACACTATCCCAACTGCGTAGACATAGCTCTATATCCGGCTCAGCATTCGGCTTTATGAGCTGGTCTTGTAATAAGCCCACCTGCCATGCCGTTTCTAGACAATCGATCATATGCAGATAATGCGCCCAGCATTCAGCCCAGTCTTCATGGGGGTGCATCTGGGCGTAAGCGCTGACTTTATCACTATCTTCTTGGCTCGAAGCCCCCTCGTAATGCCGCTTCATTGCCTCTTCATAATCGGCACGTTCATCGCCAAACAGCTCTCTAAAGCGCTCTATGGCCGCAGGTGAATTGACGACCTTTTCAAAGTAGTAATGCCCGCTTTCATGGCGAAAATGCCCTAGCAATGTGCGGTATGACTCCCCTAAGCTCTGGCGCGCTTGTTCACGATTTACACCATCAGCCTCTGCCAAATTCACGGTTATTAACCCTTCCAAATGTCCAGTGAGCACATGTTCTTCTTCGACATTTGGGTTGGAGCGTTGGTCTTCTAGAAACGAGAAAGCTATACCGTTTTCGTTCTCGGCCTTACTTTGCACAGGCAAACCCAATGCCAATAAGGTGTAAATCAAACGCCGCTTGGCTGCCTCCATTCGCCCCCACCACTTTCGCCTTTGCGATGCACGATAACTCGACCCAACTTTGGGTACCGTATCGTTGAGTGAACAGGCGAGGCAGAAAGCGTCATCGGAGTTGAGAACTAGCCAATTGCACACATGAAAATCTGTATCGTTACTGCAGCGTCGATACAAATTGCCATGACTGACACAGCGCCATTGACCCGAGGCATCATCTAAGTTTGGATCTAAGGGTTCTATGGCCAAAAGCTCGGCTCGGAAAGGGTCGTATCCCAAACGGCGTTGGCAGGCATTGCAAACCGTATTTTCGAAGTACAGGCTTTGCCCGCATGCACACTGAAAACCTCTCATGCACAATACTCGTTATTTAAGCAGATTGTTGTTGCTCACTTACAACGGGGAGGAACCATGTCTCAGTGATACAGGCATGGACATTAGCAAACTGCACTTGCAGCTCATCGATGTATTCGAGAAGACCACTGTCGAGCAATTCAGCGATATTAGCATCGTTTACTAATGCCACAGCCATAGATACTTGCTTCAGAGCTGCTTCATTGTTCGGAAGATACTTTAGGCAGGACTCAAGCTTTCCAAGACAATGCCCTACGGCTCTTGGAAACTGCGAGTCTTGTAAAAGGAAGGTGACAACATCTTCGCCGTTCACACGGTCGAGCACATGCTGACGATACATTTGATACGCACTTAGTGAGTGCAGCACGCTCATCCAAATCATATTAGCGAACGGACGGGTGGCCGGTTCAGCCTTTGCACCGCTGGGTTGCGTCAGACTTGGCAGCAGGGTGATAGACCCAACATCGACTATGCGAGTGGTCATATCCGCACGCTCTAGGCTACGCGCAAGCCGCAGGAAATTGTAGCCACTATTATGGCTCATAGCGCCGGCTAACAGCCCTGTGATTTGCTGGCAGTGTGCAATGATGTCTTGCAATAACTGATGTCGAGGGCCACGCGCAGTTGCCTTGCCCATATTTTCTTTGGTAAACAGATAGAGCTTGTTGATCTGCTCCCACGCCTCAGTTGGAATGATTTCACGCGTAGTACGGGCATTTTCACGCGCAAGGGCCAATGAGCTGATCACTGATGAGTAGTTGTTTTGATCGGACAATAAAAACCGGTTAACGGAGCGCTCATCGATATTCTGATAACTCTTGCTGAACTCGCCTTGGCTGCCGGTGATCTCTACCAAGGTATGCCAACCTACCTTCGCCCCGCGCGGCAAGTCCAAGAGTAAATTAGAGTACACAGTGAGTAAGCGTGCGGTGTTCTCCGTGCGCTCAAGATAACGACCTAACCAATATATACGCTCAGCAACTCGGGATAACATGACTCAGCGCTCCTCGTCCGAAACGATCCAAGTGTCTTTACTTCCACCGCCTTGCGAAGAGTTCACGATATAGGAGCCCTTCACCATTGCCACCCGAGTCAAACCACCGGGAGTCACGTATGTGTCACGCCCTTGCAAGACAAAAGGCCTTAAATCGATATGTCTAGGCTCTGCTCCGCGGTCGACCAACACCGGCGCCGTGGATAGTGAGATGAGCGGTTGCGCCATATAATTTCGGGGGTTAGCCTTAATCTTCTTAGCAAACTCGGCACGCTCTTTCTTGCTAGCCTGCGGCCCCATCAACATGCCGTAGCCCCCTGACTCGTTCGCTGGTTTCACCACTAGCTTGTCTAAATTTGCCAATACATGCTGACACTGTTTTTCATCAACGCAAAGGTAACTGGGGACATTCTCAAGCAAGGGGTCTTCGCCGAGATAGTATTTAATCATCGCAGGAACATAGGTGTAGATGACCTTATCATCGGCAACACCAGCCCCTGGCGCATTAGCCAATGCAACATTGCCCTTGAGCCAAGCACGCATCAACCCAGGAACGCCAAGCGCGGAGTCAGCATTAAACACTTCTGGGTCAAGGAATAAGTCATCAATACGTCGGTAGATCACATCAACTCGCGAAAGCCCGTTGATGGTCCGCATATAGACGCAGTCATCCTCGACAACGAGATCTCCCCCTTCTACCAATTCGGCCCCCATTCGCTGGGCAAGAAATGAGTGTTCAAAATAAGCAGAATTGTAGATACCGGGTGTTAGCACAACCACTTCGGGATAGTCCAAGGGACGAGGCGAAATCGCCGCCAAAGTATCGAATAGATGTGACGGATATTCTGTGATTGGAAGAATATTGTAGTTTTCGAAAAGCTCCGGAAATACTCGCTTGGTCACTTTGCGATTTTCCAGCATATAGGACACGCCAGAGGGAACACGCAAATTGTCCTCTAAGACATAAAACTGACCATTGGTGTCACGTATTAGGTCGGTGCCACAGATATGCGCCCATACCCCGTGGCGGGGTTTCATCCCTATACATTCTTTGCGAAAATTAACAGACTTAGCGATCAACTCGGCGGGAACTACTTTGTCTTTAAGGATCTTCTGATCGTTGTAAATATCATCGATAAAACAGTTTAAAGCGCGCAGTCGTTGTTCCAGTCCTTGACTTGTCTTCTGCCATTGTGTTTCTGTGATGATTCGAGGAATAATATCAAACGGCCACTCCCGATCGATGTTGCCCGCTTCACTATAAACGGTAAACGAAATACCCATCGCCTTAATGGCGAGTTCAGCAGCAGTTTTTCGTTGTTGCAGATCGTCACTTTTAAGCGAAGCAAGATAGCGAGCCAGAATTCTACCTGACTTTCGGGGGTGCCCAGGCGAACTAATGAGTTCGTCGTAGAAGGCGCCGGGGTTGTATGATTTCCAGTCAATTTGCATATACGAGCAACATTACCTTATGACAATTAAAGTAGCAATACACCACCAGACAACGTATCAATTTGATCGCTTGGTGGAAATTTTGCCCCATGTTGTTCGTTTGCGCCCTGCACCACATTGTCGCACTCCTATCGATTCTTATTCGTTAAAAATCACACCAGATGACCATTTTATCAATTGGCAGCAAGATCCTTTCTCGAACCATTTAGCGCGATTGGTCTTCCCCGAGAAAGCCAAAGAGCTTTCCATTACTGTTGAGCTCATTGCAGACATGACGGTCATCAACCCGTTCGACTTTTTTGTTGAAGACAGTGCGCAACATTTCCCTTTTAAATACGATGCGCAATTAGCCAAAGACTTAGCCCCCTATTTAGAAGTCAAAGAATCTGGCGCAGCCATGAAGAAATGGCTTAAAGGGGTGAATAAAAGCAAACAACCAATCGTGAACTTCTTGGTTGCAGAGAACAGCCGAACGCAACAGGCAATCAACTACGTGATCCGCATGGAGCCGGGAGTCCAAACTTGCGAAACGACTCTCACTAGCACTTATGGTTCATGTCGTGACAGCGCTTGGTTGTTTGTACAGACCTTACGCCACATGGGACTTGCCGCCCGCTTTGCATCTGGGTATTTAGTACAACTCACAGCGGATGTTCGCTCTCTTGATGGCCCAACCGGCCCCACAGAAGACTTTACCGACTTACATGCATGGACGGAGGTGTACATTCCAGGGGCGGGCTGGATAGGCTTAGACCCTACCTCCGGTTTGTTTGCAGCCGAAGGACATATTCCGCTGGCCTGCACTCCCGACCCAGTAAGCGCAGCGCCGATCACCGGCAGCACTGGCGTTTGTGAGGTGACCTTCCTGCATGAAAATTCCGTGACTCGTATTCATGAAGACCCGCGAGTCACCAAACCCTATAGTGCCCAACAATGGCAAGCTATCGATGCGCTTGGACACAAAGTCGATGCAGACCTAGAAGAACAGGATGTGCGCCTAACCGTTGGCGGTGAACCAACATTTATCTCCATCGATGACATGGAAAGTGCGCAATGGAACACCGCTGCACTTGGTAAAGATAAGCGCCGCCTAGCTGGCGAGCTGCTCTTGTCACTCAAACAACACTATGCACCAGAGGGCCTTTTGCATATTGGCCAAGGCAAGTGGTACCCCGGCGAGCCACTGCCGCGCTGGGCGCTGGGGTTATTCTGGCGCACCGACGGCAAGCCCCTTTGGCACAATGCCAATCTATTTGCCGATGAACGCACACACGGCTCAGCCAACACACGCATTGCTGCGAACTTCATTAGCACATTGGCTCATAAACTAGGCTTGAATCCGCGCTATGTACTTCCCGCATTCGAAGATAAAGCCTTCTATTTGAAACGTGAATCAGAGCTTCCGGCTAACGTCACTTTATGGGATAGCAAGGTCGTCGACCCTCTTGAGGCTGCGCGCATCAAGAAGATTTTTGCGCAAGGGTTAGACAAGGAAAGCGGCTTCGTTTTGCCATTGTCTTCGACTCGCAATGACGGTGAAATATCGTGGTTAAGTTGCCGCTGGTTTTTCCGTAAAGAGCGCCTTACGTTAATTCCTGGGGACTCACCGGTTGGCTATAGGCTTCCACTTGAAAGCTTGCCTTGGGAGAAACCCGATACAAATGATCAAGAGCATGGCACCGACCCCTTCGCTGCCCGCGAAGAGTTGGCCTACCCATTAGACTTAGGTGACGATGTAGAGTCCTTAGACGTCACGCAAGCAGAGGACGGCCGGATATTCCACACAGCCCTGTGCGTCGAGGTTCGTGACGGACGTTTGTATTTATTTTTACCGCCACAAACAGACCTAGAACGATACGTAGAGCTTATCGCTGCAATCGAAGAGACCGCCGAAAAACTCACTTGCCCAATTATTATTGAAGGCTATGAGCCGCCCAAAGACCCACGCATACAAAAACTAATGATTACCCCAGACCCAGGGGTGATTGAAGTGAATGTGCAGCCTTCGAAAAGTTGGCCGGAACTAAGCTCTTTGGCGAAAACACTCTATGAACAAGCAAGGCAGCAACGTTTGGGCACCGATAAATTTATGCTCGATGGCCAACACACAGGCACCGGCGGCGGCAATCACGTCACCCTCGGGGCAGCGAAGCCGGAGGACAGCCCTTTCTTACGGCGACCCGACGTCCTAGCAAGCCTTATACGCTATTGGCAGAACCACCCGAGCCTTTCCTATTTATTCTCGGGCCAATTTATTGGCCCAACAAGCCAAGCCCCTCGTGTCGATGAGGCGCGCGACGACAATCTTTACGAGCTAGAAATAGCACTGCAACAGCTTGACAGTGAAGACACCAAACAGGTGTGGTTAGTAGATCGCATACTACGCAATTTTCTAGTCGACCTTACTGGCAACACGCACCGCGCAGAATTCTGTATCGACAAACTGTACTCCCCCGACAGTGCTAGTGGCCGACTTGGTATATTGGAGTTTCGCAACTTCGAAATGCCGCCTCATTGGCAGATGAGCGCTTTGCAGGTCTTGTTGATTCGCTCACTTGTTGCGCATTTCTGGCAGACCCCTTACACGCGCCCACTAATAAATTGGGGCACAGAACTACATGACAGATTCATGTTGCCCCATTTTGTCTGGGAAGATTTGTCTTGGGTCGCGAAAGATTTGAATGATGCAGGCTACCCATTTGAGCTTGATTGGTTTGCTCCATTCCAGGAGTTTCGCTTCCCCTACTATGGCTCCATTCATGCCGCAGGGGTTCAGATCGATGTTCATAGAGCCATCGAACCATGGCACGTTTTGGGCGAAGAATCGAGCGGGCAAGGTACCGCACGATATGTAGACTCGTCGGTTGAGCGCTTACAGATTCGCGCCCGCAATATGACTGGCAATCGTTTCATCATCACCTGCAACGGCCGCAAAGTGCCTATGCGCAGCACTGGTACTGAGGGAGAGTTTGTTGGTGGCGTGCGTTACAAAGCATGGGCGCCTTGGTCTGCACTCCACCCCACCATCAATGTCCACTCACCTTTGGTGATCGACATCGTCGACACTCATCACAAGCGCTCCCTTGGCGGCTGCACCTATCATGTGTCCCACCCTGGCGGCAGAAACTATGACACTTTCCCAGTCAATGCGAATGAAGCCGAAGCCAGGCGTGTTGCGCGATTCTGGCAGCATGGCCACAGCCAAGGAGAAATGGATTTGGACCTAAGCGAGCCGCACAGCGCACACCCGTACACGCTCGATATGCGTTTTAATCACCGCCCCAAAAAATGAACCCCGTGAGGCTACGCGTACACCTTCGCTAGGAAAGTCGCTAAGCCCCAAATGTAGGCACCCGAAAGCAACACTGCGAGACCTTTTTCAAGCATAGTCGATTTGTAGATAGATTGCTCTTTGGCGAAGTAAAGGAACAAGCCCATGCAAAGCGCACCGGCAATAAAACCTCCTACATGACTATAGGAGTCGATGCCGTCGACGAAGTATTCGATAGCTACTTGCAGCGCAATGATTGCAAAGACCATTTTGTTGGATCGCTGACTCACTAAACCTGGCAGGTATTTCGTGAACTTGACGACGCAGTACGCGCCAAATAACCCAAATATTCCTCCTGACGCACCAATTACATATTCGTGAGGAGAAAGATAAAGACTTGTTATTGAGCCAATGAAGGCAGAAACTAGTAAAATGAAAAGAAAGCGGCAAGTATCGCAAAGACGCAAAAGAGATTCGGCAAGAAAAGTAAATCCAATCAAGTTACTGAACAAATGTATAGACCCGCTGTGTAGAAAAAATGCTGAAAAAAATCTATAGATTTCTTCTCCTCTCTCTACTAATTTAGTCAAAGCTCCAACTTCTAGTGCAGCAAAATACTCTTGTTCTGCAATACCTTTTAAAAGCACAAGTGGGAGGACAAGAAAAAATATAAGCACAACCTGAACCAAAAAACTGTTGAATTTGCTTTCATGGACATACAAAGTTTTCAAACGTTTATTTGGAGTTTTATTCTCATTTACCAACTTAGAAAGTAAAGTTTCTAGCTCCATAAAATCACTTTCTCGCGAAAATCTTTTTCTATCGAATACGGTCAAACCACCGTCAAGATTTCCGACAACCAAAGCTCGCACTGCCCCCCCGAATCCAATTCTTTCTAAGCTAAATACAACCTTAAAACTAAGTGTACGTTTCCAGAAGTAATAAACTGGATACTCCAGCCTATCTTTATAAACTTCTACATTTAACTGATATCGTGCCATTACCAGATATAGAACAACTAGCATTGCCAACACAATAACTATAGAAACATAGAAGCTAGAAACGATTAAACTCTGATCTTTAAGATCACTAATCCAGTTCAAATATAAAAGCAAATAGCCCAGAATCAGTACTAGTAGCATTGCTCGAAGGCATTGAAATTTATATGCTGCGCGTACTGGATAAAGCACTAAAACTTTTTCAGTATTTAGTACAAAATTCTTGCAAGATATCTCATCACAACCACCAATGTCAGAGTCGGTCATAAACATATCCCCCAAGGACGAGATAACGAAACATTAAGAGCGTTACCTCGCCTCTATACTTATCGCCTCATAACTGCGACATCTAGTCTCTCATCAGCGCTATGCCACCACCAACGGCAAGAACAGACATTACCCCAACAGCTGCTGGCGCAACAGCAATAGCCAAGCCGACACCAACAGCTCCCCAAGAGCTACCAAAAGTCGACATCCCAACTGCAATCATTGTTGTAAAATAAGGAACTGAATCTTCAAATCGTCCACCACTCACCTCATCAATCTCAACTACGCTTAGTTCACGCATATTGTTCTCCTTATATATTGCTCAAATTTATTCCTTTAAAGTTGCTTGCGAGCCCGTCAATGTATAGCTCAGCGATCAGACGTCTCAGATTGCTAAGCACAATTTAAATCTAGGACAGGAATGGGGATTGCGCCAATAAATGTGGGGAGTTTCGAGAAGACAATCAAGGAGATATGCTCCCGAATTCCGCGATAGCTCTGCGAAATTCGGGATAGGGAGTTTAAATATTATTTAGCTTTTATGCACCTCGTTGCAGGGCTGCGATGCGCTCACTCAACGGCGGGTGGGACATAAACAGTTTCGAGATGCCACTGGCGCCACGATTGCTAATGCCGAAGGCGACTAGTTCATCAGGCATTTGAGTGGCTTGCCCCTGCTGCAATCTCTGCAAGGCGGCAATCATATTCTGCTTGCCAGCAAGTGATGCACCGCCAGCATCGGCGCGGTATTCGCGCTGACGGCTGAACCACATCACGATTGTCGAGGCGAGAAACCCAAGGACTATCTCAGCAATGATGCTGGTGATCCAAAATGCGGGGCCGTGGCCTCTTTCAGTCTTGAACACGACTCTGTCGATAAAGTGGCCGATCACCCGTGAGAAGAAAATCACAAAGGTATTCACCACCCCTTGAATTAAGGTCAACGTTACCATGTCGCCATTTGCTACGTGTGTGACTTCGTGCGCTAGAACCGCCTCGGCTTCATTTCTGCTCATACTTTGCAATAGCCCAGAGCTAACCGCCACCAAAGACTTATTACGGCTAGCACCAGTGGCAAACGCATTGACCTGCGGCGAATTGAATATCGCCACCTCCGGCATGCCAATACCGGCCTTCTGAGCCTGCGCTCGAACTGTATCGACTAGCCACTGCTCTGTCGCGTTTCTAGGCTGGATAATCACCTGCGCACCCGTTGAGCGTTTGGCGATCCACTTCGACATCGCTAAAGAGATAAACGCGCCGCCAAAACCAAACACAGCGGAGAAAATCAACAAACTATTCAAGTCCAATCCCGCACCTTGTTCATCAAGAATGCGCTCTACCCCTAACAGGCGTAGGGTAATACTCAGCACCACAATAATGGCTAGGTTAGTCATTAAAAACAGGGCAACTCGTTTCATTTCACTGCATTCCTTTCATTGGTTATTCGATAGCTTGACCTTCGCTTGGGCCGCGAGGAATCGTCTCGGTGCTATAGACCGGATCAGCCTTGGGCATATTGCGGAACAGACCATCAAAATGCTTTTGTACTCGGCTGATATTAATCACGGCGATACCGCTGGAGAAGCCAAACCAAACATATAAGCCGTTCATATTTTTAAACATAGCAGGCATATGTTGGGGGCCCTCTATCGTTCCTTCAAGGTAATGCTGATACAAAACGGGAATATCATCCAAGGTCACTTTGCCGACAAACAGCATCGGAATCACTTCCGGCACACCCGAGTTGATCGCACTGCGAATAAAGTTCACGTTTTCGACAAAACCACGTAAATAAGAGAGATCTTTGGTGAAGATAGAGCCCCCATCCAGAGTGCCACCACGAAAGACTCTTTGGGTGATCTTATAGCTTTCATGTTCGCTCAAACCTCTTTCAACAAAGTATTGATAGACTTCGACGAAGTTTGCTCCGCGTTCCGCCATATCGATGGCAATTACGCGGTCACTAATCTTTAGTGCTCTTTTCGGGTATGAACTAAAGGTGAGCGTCTCCATTAACACAGCTAGCCCTTCTTGACAGGCGGTCACGCGAGGCGAGCCGACACTTAGCCAAGTGGCCCAAGGTTGATTGCGCCCATTCAAGGTCGTACCAACATGCACCCAGCCTTCATGGACCTCCAAAATTTGTAGATCAAACTCAGAGAACGCAGAGTCTTGGTTGATTTTGATGTAGTCGCCACCTGCGGCCGCATCAGACACGATCCCATCGCTCAACATCACGCGGATATCCCCGGGAGGAAAATACGGGTTGAGCTTTTGTTGAAGAATATCGACAGCTTGTGTTGCCGGAATATCTTTACCATATGGGCGACTAATATGTTCGGCCGATGGCAGTGAGAATAGCTGGCAAAGTTTTTCACCCAAAGTTCTTAGGGTTTTTCTATCTCCACGCATCTTGTCAGAAGCCGAACCATAGAGTTCTTTACTAAGCTTGCCAAACGCGGGAGTGCCACGACTCACTAGCAAATCAATTACCACTAGGTATTGATTGATCGTATCGCGTAGTATGCCACCTAAGCCGTCACGACGGCCCAAACTTCTTCGCACATCGTCGCGTAATTCTTTGAAACGGGCACGCAATAGATCGGGATCGAAATTGAGCGGCATACGCTCGTAATAATCACGATTAACGGCGGGCAACACTTTTCCGCCAGTGGCTAAAAAATCGTGTTCAAAATGGGCTGGCCATTTGATGGCATCCAGTATTCGAATCGGTTGCTGCAACTCCAACAAACGGTCAGAAAGTATTTTCACCTTGGCTTGGTATTCGGCTTGACTCATAAGTCCTCGGAGCACGTACAAGAGCGTAAATGGGGAGCTTAAAACAATTTTCTTCTAGCACCTAGAAGTTCCGCTGCGCCATCGAGACGAACTAGATCAGTTTGCTAGCGAGTTTGTTTGCAAATTAAGCAACAGTTCACATTGCAAGGTTTAATCTTTGCATAAAGGTGTACATCGACCCACCTTCTTGTCTACAGTAGTGTCGAGTTTAGCAATACAGGAGTATTGAAGATGACGGAAGGATTTAAACATAAACGCGCCGTAACCCTAATGGCCGCAGGCCTGCTACTGGCAAGTTGTACGACAATCAACCCCTATACCGGCGAACAACAGGTTAGCCGTGCCGCCCAATATGGCGCTATTGGCTCTGTTGTGTGTGGTCTAGTGGGCGCTATTGAGAACGGTCAGCATGCGCGCAATGCTGCCGCTGGCTGTGGTGCCATTGGCGCCGGAGTTGGTGCCTACATGGACGTACAAGAGGCTGAGTTACGACAGCAGCTACAAGGCACAGGCGTGCAAGTTCAGCGTAATGGCGATCGACTGGATCTCATCATGCCTGGCAACATCACCTTCAACACGAACGAATATTCGTTGCGCCCACAATTTCAACCAGTGTTGGATTCGGTGGCAACAGTGTTATACAAATACAAAGATACACGCCTGCAAGTCAACGGCCACACTGACTCTACGGGCAGTGCCGATTACAACTACAATTTGTCCAATCGCCGCGCGACGAGCGTCGCTAATTATTTGGCAGGGCAAGGTGTCGATCAAAGCCGAATCATCTCGCAGGGGATGGGTCCAGACCAACCGATTGCGTCTAACGCAACTGAGTCAGGGCGTGCGCAAAATCGCCGCGTAGAGCTGCAAGTGATCGCTGCTCCACAGTAGACCTATACTTCACAGGGCCTCTACTAACTGATGTAGAGGTCCTGCTGCAAAACCCGCATGATTTCCACTTCTGCTATGCGTTGCTCTTCCACTTGCTTTACCGTGAAGAGGAACCCGCGCAGCTCTAGGCGTGCGTTGACGTCGGGCAGTTGATCAAACTTACTCATCAAAAAGCCGGCTATAGTTGAGTAGTCCTCAATATCTTCGTCGAAAACGCTGGTTTCTAGCACTCGCGAGAGTTCGTGCAAATCCGCATGTCCGGCCACCAACCAAGTATTCTCATCGATAGACTCGATAGCAGGCGTTTCATCTTCATCTGGAAACTCACCAGCAATAGCCTCAAAGACGTCGATAGGCGTGATGAGCCCTTGAATGGTTCCGTATTCATCGACCACTAGCACGAGCTGCCCCTTAGATCGGCGCAGCGTTTCAATTAACGGTAAAACGGCAATGGAGTCCGGCACAAAAATCGGCTCGCGTAGATTTTCACCTAGGGTAATTTGTTCGTTAGTCGCCAAATCGTTGAGCAGATCTTTTGCCCTTGCTATGCCGACAATATCGTCGAGGCCGCCACGGCAAACGGGGAAGAAACTATGTGGCGTATCGATCAACATCGCTCGAATAACACTCACATCGTCATTTAGATTCACCCATGACATATCCGTTCGGGGCGTCATTAATGAACGCACCGAGCGCTCTGCCAAGGTCAAAACTCCCGTGACCATATTGCGCTCTGCCACATGGAAAGCCGACAAGTCTTCAGGCCCGGCGCTTTCAACATTAGACTCAGGTTGGTCGTAAGCACGCCCCCCTAATAAGCTCAAAACAGCAGCCGCTGTGCGCTCACGCAGCGGCAAGCGCTCTTCTTGCTTTTGTCGGTTTGCATAGGCCACTTGATTGAAAAATTCGATAGTAATCGAGAAGCCAATAGCCGCGTACAAATACCCTTTCGGAATATGAAAGCCAAACCCTTCAGCGACAAGACTGAGACCGATCATCAATAGAAAGCTCAAGCACAACACCACCACTGTGGGATGCGCATCGACAAATTGCGTTAAAGGCTTAGAAGCGGCGAGCATCAAGCTGACTGAGATCACAACTGCAGTCATCATGACGTAAAGGTTGTCTACCATGCCGACGGCGGTGATCACGGCATCTAAAGAGAACACAGCGTCCAGTACCACAATCTGCGACACCACCAGCCAGAAACCGGCATAGACGCGGTTCTCTATTTCGGTGCGCGTACTCCCTTCAAGGCGTTCATGCAGCTCGGTCGTGGCTTTAAATAGTAGGAATAGCCCGCCAAATAAGAGAATTAAATCACGACCAGAAAAGTCGTGTGCAAACACTGAAAATATCGGGGTGGTCAGTGTGACCAACCAAGACACGCCACTGAGCAAGCCCAAGCGCATGACTACAGCAAGCCCAAGCCCAGTTATACGGGCGTGATCGCGTTGATGAGGGGGCAGCTTATTGGCCAAAATGGCAATAAACACAAGGTTATCGATGCCAAGAACGACCTCGAGAATAATCAAGGTCAACAACGCCACCCATATAGTAGGGTCTAACAGGAATTCCATACTTACTCTATTTCAAGCTCTGGGAGGTGGAGTTTAGCGAGTTTTGTTATCGAACGGAAACAGCATCTTACGAGCATCGACCCTTGCGTCAAACTCTGCGTCACTTAGCAAACCTAGTGCCACTACAGCTTCGCGCAAACTCATATCGTTTTCATCGGCATGTTTAGCCGCTTTGGCTGCCTGATCATATCCGATAACAGGGCTGAGCGCTGTGACAAGCATTAATGAGCGCTCTACATAGCGCGCCAGATTGTCTGACTGAGGCGCAATGCCTGCCAAACAGTGTTCACCGAAACTAGTCATAGCGTCGCTAAGGAGGCGAATAGAGTCCAATATTGTATGAATTATCAGTGGCTTATAGACGTTAAGCTGGAATTGCCCCTGACTTCCAGCCATAGAAACTGTTGAGTTATTGCCCATTACACGCAAACACACCATGGTGAGCGCCTCGACCTGGGTAGGGTTTACTTTGCCTGGCATTATCGAACTTCCAGGCTCGTTTGCTGGAATTGTGATCTCAGCCAGGCCACAACGCGGGCCGCTATTCATTAAACGAATATCACTGGCCATTTTATACAAGGCAGTGCTGAGAAGATTTAAACGACCATGAAGGTCAACCAACGCTTCATGCCCTGCCAGGGCCATAAACTTATTGTCAGCTGAGACGAACTCATAAGAAGTCAACGCACTGATGTGAGAAGCTACCATTTCAGCCCATCGAGGATCCGTATTCAAACCTGTACCAACAGCACTGCCACCAATGGCAAGTTGGGCTACTGCACTCTGCGCCTCTTGCAACTGTTTGCGTGCATAGCCTATTTGCGCATGATAGGCAGCAAACTCCTGCCCTAAGGTGACAGGCGTAGCATCCATCATATGGGTACGCCCGCTCTTTATCTGCCCATCGAATTCCGCGCTTTTTTCGGCAAGGGTGCCCAGCAACACATCTAATGACGGCATTAACTGGACTTTGAGCGCCTGCATGGTGGCCACATGCATAACAGTTGGAAACACGTCATTGGAAGATTGGGCTTTGTTAACATGATCGTTGGGATGCAATGGCGTATTGCTGCCACGAGCATTACCGGCGAGCTCATTGCCCCGATTTGCGATGACTTCATTCACGTTCATATTGGTTTGCGTACCGCTGCCGGTTTGCCAAACAGACAGAGGAAACTGATCCTCGTGCTTGCCAGCACAGATCTCATCACAAGCTTGTACAATCAACGCAGCTTGCGTGTCGTCCAAGGCACCCAACTCTAAATTAGACAGAGCCGCTGCCTTTTTGACTAACGCAAAGGCGTGAATGAATGCCGAATTAAAGTGATCATCACCAATATTAAAATGCAGCAAGGAGCGCTGTGTCTGCGCACCCCACAGCGCTGCCTCCGGCACTTGGATCTCTCCCATGCTGTCTTTCTCGACACGGAACCGGGCTGACTCATTCATCGCAACGCCTTGTTAAGCAAGAAGTTTATCCAATACATACGGCATAATCCCACCACGCAAGTAGTAGGCTAAGTCATCCTCAGTATCGAGTCGACACAGCACTTCGCAGCGTTGCGGCTCGCCCCCGTCTTGAGTAAATTCAACGCTCAACATTTGCCCTGCTTGCAAGTTCTCCAAGCCTAAAATATTGACAGACTCTGTGCCTTTCAAACCTAGTGTCTTGCGTGAAACACCCTCCGGAAATTGCAGCGGCAAAACCCCCATACCAGCCAAATTTGAGCGATGAATGCGTTCAAAGCTCTCGGCAATGACAGCTTTAATGCCTAATAAGCGAGTGCCCTTTGCAGCCCAATCACGGCTTGAACCAGTACCGTATTCTTTGCCCGCAATAATTACTAAAGGCACCTGACGCTCTTGATATTTCATCGCCGCATCATAAATGCTCATTTGTTCTTTCTCAGGCAAGATTTTGGTATAGCCGCCTTCGACATCGGTGAGCATCTCGTTACGGATTCGCACATTGGCGAACGTTCCGCGCATCATTACCTCGTGGTTACCACGGCGCGCACCATAGGAGTTAAACTCCTTAGGCTCTATGCCATGTTGTTTCAAATATCGCCCTGCCGGCGTGCTTTTTCCTATGGCCCCTGCCGGAGAAATATGATCAGTAGTCACTGAATCACCCAGCAAAGCTAACACTCTAGCGCCGTGAATATCGCCCGATTTAACCGCCATCTCTTTACTAAAGAATGGCGGATTGCGGATATAAGTAGACTCGTCGTTCCATTTATAGGTTTTCGATTTATCAACCGGAATCGCATTCCAATCTGGATTACCATCGAACACTTGGCCGTAATCATGCACAAACATCTCACGGCTCACTTGTGCCATCGCCGCCGTAATATCGGCACTGCTTGGCCATATATCCTTCAGATAAACCGCCACACCATGTTTATCATGCCCTATAGGTTTACTGCTAATATCAATATTCATCGTGCCTGCAAGCGCATAGGCCACAACCAAGGGAGGCGATGCCAACCAATTGGCTCGCACCCGAGGATGAATGCGCCCTTCGAAGTTCCTATTGCCAGAGAGCACCGAACATACTGTCAGGCCTGCCACTTCAATCGCTTCTTCAATATTGTCGTTCAAGGGGCCGGAGTTGCCGATACATGTTGTACACCCATAACCGACCAGGTTAAAACCAAGGGTGTCTAATGAGTCCTGCAAACCCGCAGCCTCTAAGTAACTTGTTACCACTTTTGAACCCGGCGCTAAAGAAGTCTTCACCCAGGGTTTACGTTGCAAGCCTTTCGCAATGGCATTTTTGGCTAACAAGCCAGCTGCCATCATCACCGCTGGGTTCGAGGTATTTGTGCAGGAGGTAATGGCAGCAATCACAACATCCCCATCATGCAAGGAGTAGTGTTCCGAACTGACTTCAATGGACTTGCGGATATCCCCATCGAGCTGATCTTCGATCGCCTTAGGAATTTTGCCAAGCAATACCCTATCTTGTGGTCGCTTAGGACCAGCCAAACACGGCAACACCTCATCGAGATTTAATGTCACTGTGCTGCTGTACAACGTGGCTTCATTCCCAGTACGCCATAAACCTTGCGCTTTACAATAGGCCTCGACTAGAGCCACAGTGTTTTCGTCGCGCCCTGTTAACTCAAGATAACGTAGCGTTTCTGCATCAATAGCAAAAAAACTACAAGTGGCACCATATTCAGGCGACATATTGGCAATCGTCGCGCGGTCTGCCAACGACAAGCTATCCAAACCAGGCCCATAGAATTCAACGAACTTGCCCACCACCCCATGGGCTCGCAATTTTTCTGCCACTGTCAATACTAGATCAGTTGCCGTAATACCTTCACGAAGGCTGCCTTCGAAACAGAATCCAACCACCTCGGGAATGCGCATTGCCATGGGCTGGCCTAACATCGCCGCTTCGGCTTCGATACCACCCACTCCCCATCCTAATACACCGAGCCCATTGACCATCGTCGTATGACTGTCTGTTCCCACCAACGAGTCTGGGTAAGCAATCTGACGCCCATTTTGCGACGTAGACCATACTGCTTTAGCAAGAAACTCAAGGTTGACCTGATGGCAGATACCCGTACCGGGTGGCACGACTCGAAAATTAGTGAAGGCGTCCTGCCCCCAACGAAGAAACTCATAACGCTCTTTATTGCGCTCCATCTCAATGATGACGTTGTCTTTGTAGGCGCTTTGCTGCGCGTAGCGGTCGACCGTTACCGAGTGGTCGATGACCAAATCGACAGGGCTTAGAGGATTGACCACGGCGGGGTCTCCACCTTGCGCTTCGACGGCGGCTCTCATTGCAGCAAGGTCAACGACAGCGGGAACACCCGTGAAATCTTGCATAAGGACGCGCGCTGGCATGAAACTAATCTCATGTTTTGAGCTCTGAGTGTCACCCCACGCAAGCATCGCTTCTACGTCAGCGCGTGTGACGCTAATGCCATCAAGCCGCCTTAACTGGTTTTCGAGAAGAATTTTCAAAGTAAAGGGAAGACGTTCAACACCATGCAGACCCAGTTCGGACAACACTTCAAGGCTGTGGTAGTCATAATCTTGGTCATTGACACGAAGTGTGCGCAAAGTCGCAAGCTCGTCACTTTTCGCGGTAGTTTGAAGCGTTTGTGGTTCTTGTTCCGGTCTTTTAGTCATGTTTAGACACCTTGAGCAGAAAACTTTGATCGAATCGCATTCAACGAGTGTATACCGTAGCCTTGGCGAGGTGCGATAATCAAGTCGTGCAGCAATTTTTTCCTAGAAGTCTTATGTCAAAACCCATGTCGATGAAAACCACATCTAGAGCCCGAAGCCTAAAGGCTCTACTGGCACTCGCTTTCATCGCATCCATGCAACCTGCATTAGCGCAGGAAGCAAGACCGCTCATTGAGATTCGCGGGGCGGATGAGCGCTTGGAAGAAAACATTCGCGCTCTTCTCGCAGTCAGCAGTGAACGCTGCAGCACAGAGCTGCGTCGCCTAAACAGGTTGTTGCCACAAGTGGCCCTTAATGTTGAGCGTGCCGCACAAGCGCTAGGCTACTATCGCCTAGAGCAAAACAATCAATTCAGCAGAACCGCTAACTGTTGGCAACTCGACATTCAACTCACCCCCGGCGAAGCAGTTCGTTTTGGTGAAATCAATGTCAATATCGCCCCAGACCCAACAAGGCCACTAGAACAAAACGATCCATTCGCGACGCTTTTGGGCAGTTTACCAATTCAAACTGGCACTCAGCTCGACCATAGTGAATATGAAAACCTAAAGTCTTCGCTCAGCGCGATTGCAGTGGAGAATGGTTATTTTGCCGCGCGCTTCACCCGCTCGGAGTTACGCGTGGATGTCGATGAAAATCGGGCGGACGTCACAATCGCGTTTGATCCTGGCGAACGTTTTCGCTTTGGTGCTATTCGCATCACGCCAATCGAAGCCTTGTCACAACGTTTTATTAGCCGTTTTTTGCCCTTCGCCGCCGGAGAACCCTACTCTACGGAGATGTTGATCGAGCTACGTGAGAGCCTGAACAATAGCCAGTACTTTGATGAAGTCGCTGTCACCCCACAATTAAATGCGTCACAAGTGGCTAACGCCAATGGCGTGCGAGAAGTCCCCGTCAATATTGATTTGAGCATGCGCCCTCGACGCAGTTGGTCTACCGGTATTGGGGTTACTACAGACATTGGCCCGCGGGTGACACTCGAGCACGAAGATCGCTACTTAAATCGCTCTGGGCACCGCCTCAATAGCGACATTGCCTTATCACCGTTGGATCAACGAGGCAATCTGACCTATAACATCCCTTTGAGCGAACCGAGCACCGAAAGCCTCAGTTTTTCAACAGGTTATGTAGGTCAGAACAACGACACGTTTATCGCTGACACCTTTAAGCTCGGGGTTAGCTACCGCTCCAGTGTTGACCCTTGGCTGCTAGGGCAAGATTGGCTGCAGAATATTTTCATCAATTACCAAAATGAAACATCTGAGATCAACGACGTCAAAGAACAAAGCGACCTTACCATCACCGGTATAAACTGGACCAAGACGATTGCAGACGACCCAATCTATCCAACTAAGGGCTGGCGTTTATTCACGCAAGTCAGTGGCGCTTCTAGCGCGCTGTTTTCCGATCTGAGCTTTGTGCAGCTCTACGGTAGCGCCAAGTACATCCAAAGCCTTGGGGTAGGCCGCTTGCTTCTGCGTTCAGAGCTTGCGACCTCTATCGTCGGTGGTGTTGAAGAATTACCGGTTTCGATACGGTATTTTACCGGTGGCGACCAAAGTGTTCGTGGGTATAAATACGGAACTTTGGGAGCCAAAAACGATGACGGCGAAGTCATTGGCGGTAAACACTTACTAACCGCGAGCATTGAGTATGACTTTCCTGTCCGCCCAAGCTGGCGTGGCGCCGTGTTCTACGATGCCGGCAACTCGTTTGCGGATTACACACGCCTTTCTCTGAACACCGGTGTGGGTGTTGGGATCCGCTGGCAATCGCCAATCGGTCCGATTCGTGCCGATATCGCGCGTGGCTTAGATGACGGTGGCTTTCGCTTACACATCACAATGGGGCCGGACTTGTGAGCGAGATGACCCCACAACCACCAGACAGTGAAGTCGCCGTTTCAATGGGCACTAAATTGCTGCGCCTATTTTTCGTCGGCTCGGTTGTGCTGTTCATTGCGATTCTTCTTGTGCTTACGCTCTTAAGCACCCTGATAAGCACCAATATAGGCTCTCAATGGTTACTCAAGCAGGCGTTAACGCGTGCTCAAAGTGACAATTTCACCATGCATATTGAGAGTAGTTTGGGGACTCTTCTTTCTGGCCTCGACCTGCGCGGTGTCGTGATAGAGCAAGGCGAGAATGCTATTAGCATCGACACGCTGCAGGGACGTTGGAACCCCATGACTCTGCTCAATCGCGAATTCGCGCTCGACCTTTTGCACTTAGAAGGTGTCCAGGTGCAATGGCAAAATGCCACAACGGATAACGAGCCCACAAGCATAGGCAGCGATCCATTTTCCGCGTTCCTGCCCTTGCCTATCGACCTGCGCTTTTCACGGGTACTGATAGAAGACTTATTTATCGATATTGACGAGACACCTCTAGAGGTTCAATCCTTATCGTTCAACGGCTCTCTCGTTAATAAGCGCTTACAAATAAACCGCTTGCAGCTCGCTTCTGCGCCTTTACAGGTCAGCGCGCAAGCGGATCTCGACCTGGTTTCCACGCTGCCCTTAAACAGCCGCATTAGCTGGACTTATACCGGCCCGATTGCTCAAGACTTCGAGGATGCCAGCGGCGACCTACAGCTTAGTGGTAACCTCAATATTCTGCAGGTGAATCATCAATTACACCGCCCCCTTGAGTTAAGCAGTATCGGTGAACTACGCCTGCACCTGTTAAGCGATGAGCCCTCAACTGCAACGCCTAGCTTTAAGCTACGCCATAACATCGCGCCGCAGGTTTTAGCCGCAAATTCAGTTAGCGACAATCAACGCTTGCGCATCGAGTCAGCACAAATTACAACGCTCGGAGACTTCGCAGAATTGGATTTTCGCGGCACCGCAAGAGTCTCTGTGGAGGACTCTCAAGGGGTCAGTATTGCGCCAGAACTCGACATTGCCTGGGCAACCACAATCAACGATCAACAACTGCAAATTACCCAGGCGTCGATCACCACTACGACTGGCTCAGTCGCCGGCAGCGGCTCTGTGCAATGGGCCGACCCATTGCAACTTTCCATGCAACTAGACATTCAAGAGAGCGATGGCAGCGCTTACCAACCCTTCCTGCCTGAAGGCCTTGTTCTTGGTTCACTCAATGGGTCAGCGCTACTCACATTAGAACAACGCAACGAGCAGTACGAAGCGAGTCTCGCAATTGCTTCATTCACCGGAGAGCTCAATGGTTATCCATTATTAATGGATGGAGACATACACTATTCGGCCCAAGGGCTCACAGTGAACGAACTCAATGCGCAAAGCGGGAGCACACAACTGAGCGTTGATGGCAGTTGGGCAAACACGATCGATTTTAACTGGCAACTAGATGCTAGTGACTTAGGCACCTTGTCACCTTTGCTCGCAGGCAGCATCAATGCAACTGGTAGCGTGCAAGGGACACCCCAAACGCCCCAGATAGACCTTAGCGCAAACGCCGAGAATCTGAATATCGCAGGCACAAGAGTCGGCTCGTTCACTGCCGACGGAGAATACCTGAACAACAGCAATCGAGTGCAACTACGTGCCACTGCTATCGAATACAACGACAACGCCAATCAACGAATAAATTCGCTCGAGATTACAGCCAATGGTTTACCCGCCGCCCATAGCTTAGCGTTCACAGTAGCCTCACCCCTAGCCGCCGCGCAATGGACTCTCACAGGCTCATTATTGACTAACGAAGCAATACGCTGGGTAGGAAGCTTAGAAACTGGACAGATCGACAGCGAGCTTGGTATTTGGTCACTTGTACAAGCCGCGCCATTAACACTCAGCCAGAGTGCAGTATCACTCCCAGAGCAATGCTGGCAACAAGCGCCTAGCTCTCTATGCGTTACGGGGCAATGGGCTAGCAACGGTGAACTTTCGGCAAATCTGACTCTGAGCGAATACCCGTTGAACTTGTTCAATGCGCCTTCGCCACAGGCGGCTGACCAGAGACGGGATGCCCCTCTTTTGCCACCACTGCCAGTGGGAAGTCGCATTGATGGCATGCTCAATGCAAACGCTGAAATTGCCGGTCAACTTGGCTCCGACCTGAGCGCGTTAACTATGAATTTCGCTATTGATGCTGGGCAAGGTCAAATAGAAGTTGAACCAGCACCGCCGCCCATAGACGACACTGCGATTGCAGAACAAGAGCTACCTGAAACACAAACTTTCTATTGGCGAGCCGCGAATGTAACAGGCAGTCTTGCAGAGAATGCATGGACACTTAATAGCGAACTGGACTTTTACCAACCCAATCTTGTCAACTCCGGCATGTCAGTCCAAGGCAACGCTAACGCCCAGCTTTTGATCAGTGCTAACAGCAATCTCGACGGCCAGCTTAATCTTGCTTTCGACGATTTAAGTTGGATAGAGGCCTTTGTACCTTCGCTTCAGAATACCCAAGGGCGACTCACGGGCTTAAGTATTATATCAGGCACCATCGAGTCACCAAAATTCGGTGGCAACCTCGCGCTTGAGGATGCCGCGGTCGACATTCCTGAATTAGGGCTAGAACTGCGGGACATCGAAAGCACTATTACTAGCGATATTAGTCAAACGGTCTTTATTCAGGGGCGCGCAAGTTCTGGCGAGGGAAACCTGCGCTTTGAAAGTGAAATACAGGCACCTTTAACAGCACAACGCACATTCGATGTGAGCCTTAGCGGCCAAAACTTTACTTTGCTAAACGATCCAGAAATTTTGTTAACCGTAACACCAGAGCTGCGCCTAGAGGGTGACAGCGAAGCCATTCATATCAGCGGCAAGCTCACCCTCCCCATCGTCGATGTTCGCATCACATCTTTGCCGGAATCTGCCGTTGACGTGTCTGCCGATACGGTCGTTGTTGCGAGCACTTCTAGGCCAAACGTACACAATGCCGCCAATGGCAACCCCAGCCTCTTGGATGCGATGAGCATCACCTCAGAGCTGACGATTACCCTAGGTGACGAAGCACGATTCCGTGGCTTTGGTTTAGATACCGAATTAGCAGGCGCCCTAGAGATTACGCAGCGCGCTACTGGAGCGCCACTAACTTATGGTGAGCTCACCGTTGAGCAGGGCGTGTTCCAAACCTATGGCCGAACATTGACCATCGAGCATGGCAAGCTTTTATTCTTTGGCAGCATAAATAACCCCGCCTTGGACATTCGTGCCGTGCGTCAGGCCGAAAACGTCAAGGTTGGGGTGCAAATGAATGGCACACTGCGCAATATACGCAGCCAGCTTTTCTCTACTCCGACTCTGCCCGATGGCGACATTATTGCAGTGATGTTAACCGGGCGCCCCTTAGCGGAAGTTGGCACATCCCAGGACAGCAATGCCCTCATGGGCGCGATTACGAGCCTTGGCATCAATCAGGGACAATCGCTCACCAACCAAGTGCGCAATCAACTCGGCTTGGATACCTTGGCGATCACTAGCACCGGGGATACCTCGAACAGCAGCCTGACACTTGGCAAATATTTAACGCCAAAGCTGTTTATCCGCTATGGAGTCGGCTTGTTCGAAACTGAATCGACGCTCTCAGTCGACTACAGCATAAGTGAAAATATCAAGCTCGAAGCCAAGTCTGGTAGCTCTCAAAGCGTTGACATCAAATACACGATAGAGCGGTAAAAACCTCTCGTTTTTACTCTTGAATTTTATTTATATCACCCTTATTTTTACACGGTAAGCACGGCAACTGAGCAGCCGGCATCTGTTATTCATTTCAATTTTTATTTATGAGGTGATGTGATGCACACACGCAGGAAAACTCTACTCTTATCAGGCCTTGTTACTGTCTCTATCATCGGGAGCCTCCTCCTTGGCATCACCTTGGGAAGCTCCGATACCCTAAACAAAGTGTCCCTTTTCGGCCAAGAAAGCGAGAAAAGCACAAAAGACTCGCTATTGGAAAAGCTCGAACAAAGCGCGGCACAACAGGCGCAAACGCAATCTTCGCAAACGTTTTTAACTCCTCCTATGGCAGGTTTTACGAACTCCTTTTTCACAGATCCTTTTGCTCAAATGCAGCAGATGGAAGAAGAGATGGACAGGATTTTTTCAGAGTTTGCCAGCGCTGGCTTTGGCAGCAGGCCTAGCCTTTTTGGAAGCGGTTTTGCCACCATACAGCAACCACAAGTAGATGTTGAGGAGACCGACGAGGAGTTTCGAGTCGTAATCTCCGTAGCGCAAGGGAGCGAGTTAGAGTTACAAACTGACCTTGCCGACAATAAACTCTCGATCTCTGCACAAGTGCGCAATCAGACCCAAAACAATACCAATGGACGCCAGATGAGCAGCGCGTTTACGAGTCAATTTTCGCGCGAATTTATTCTAGACGAACCGGTGGATGCCACCGGCTTACAAACTGAAAGGTCTGACTCCTCTGTCACAATTAGGATTCCGAAACTGTCCTGAAAGTTTGGGCTAGCGTGTCAAGCTAGCCCAACTCTATCAAAACTTTGAACTAAGCAACCACACATCCGAGCGTGCCCATGCTTGTTCCAAGCGTGCGTCTATCTCAGGGTCTGACTCGCCCTTAGCGGCTAAGGCCTGCTTGATGCCAAACAAGGCCCAGCCATTGTGAGGATGCTCTGCCAAGTCTTCTTGGTACACGGCAATGGCTTTGTCGAACTCGCCAATCTCAATATACGCTGCGCCCAACCAATGTTTCGCAGAGAATGGATAAGGCTCAGGCTCATCGTACATAATATTATCGTAAGCCTCGGTAGCCATTTCGAAAGCTTCAACCGCACTAGCCATATCGCCGGTGCTCGACGCGATCTCGCCGCGCAGAATACCAACCAGGACATTGAGTAAGTTTTTGCCATCGTGAAAACGATAATTATCGGTGGTGTCTTGCGCTAGGCGTTCTAGCTGCTGCAAGTAGTCTCGGGCAGCCCCGCTATCGCCCATTTTCAAGGCCGCATACCCTTGAGCAAAATCCCAAGACCCACCATCGAAATCGCTATTCTCTGGCCGTTTGCTAACGGCAGCCACTTCATCGAAGCGCCCGAAACGCACAAGAGTTAATACGTGATACATGGAGCTGTTCATGATTTTTTCGTAATCTTTTCCGGCTTGAATCGCCAAAGCACCTTGGCCATCCATGCTCGCGGCAAACAACAACATTGCGAGATTATGCATTGGATAAATCGCAAAACCTTCGCCAATGGCCGCTTTTTGATCCGAGTGCCACGCCATAATATTAGCGCGCACAGAATCATTCCAACGGCCAATCTCATTCCAAGTGTGACTTGGCATGTGGTTGATGTGGCTCGCCCCAGGAATTGAGTTACCAATGAACTCAGCACACTCCTCGGCCAAGCCTGGATTAGTGGTTGATTCCGTAGCATGAATATAAAGGTGACATGCCCCTGTGTGTCTAATATCGCGCTCAAGAACGCTCGTTAACACACCATGCAGCTTTACGACATTGGGGTCATCTAACTCGCGGGTGCCGCGCCGGGGCTCCAATAAAAATAAAGAGTCACCATACAATGTCACGATATCCAAATCGTTTGGGTACTTGGCGGCCACTGCTTCCATTTCCTGCGCATAAGCACGCTCTTGGTCCATTCTTCCCTCTGGCCTGAAGTTTTCAACATATCGCACCGACATCGCTCGAATTAGATCGGCCTCTTTTGGGCTAGCATTGTCGATGCGCGCCAATGCGGCTTGAATTGCAGCATAGGCGCGAGGCGATTTCTCCGCGCTCATCGGGCCATTGAGATAAGAGCCCCATGCCCAAGCTTCCCCCCAGAAACAAATAGCGCAATCTGGGTCTAGTTTCTGCGCCTCTCTAAATGATCGTGCCGCATCCTCTGTCGTAAAGGAGTACATCATTTGAAAGCCTTGATCGAAAAACGCTTGCGCCTGCGGCACAGCCGTGGAGATCGGATAGCTGAAGTCGCCTAGGGCGACGCTATAGAGCTCAATTGGGCGGTCAAAGGATTCCGGATAGGCAATTTCCTGGGCCAAACTCGAATTTGCAAACGCTGACACCAGCAACAAAATGACTAAACTCGCCTTCCACTTCATTTCGATTTCTCCATCTTCAATTGTCTAAAAATTTTTGTTTAGCGCCGGGCCTGTAGCCACCAAAAAAGTGTTGATGACACAAGCTGTGCGCCATCTTGCTGAACGAAATGGCCAGCCTTGGGAACCGTCACAATCGTAGTGTCTGCATCGATCCAGTCCCATGTATTGTTCAAACCATCCGAATGCAAGGCGGCATCTGCCAAGCCATGAAAAATCAATACTGGCATCTGCAAGCGCGGCACGGGAGGAGGCGTGGGAACCTGACTACTTTGTTCCCTCAGCTCTGGGTAGTTCATTTTGTAATAGGCCAACATCGCATCGAAATCTGACAGCCTAAATGCCTCAACATAGCGCTGCTTCGCCTCTGGGTCTGTCACCCAACTCGCCAGTATCTCTGGTGTCATAGCTTGACCGAAGAAGATATCCGGATCGCTAGGAGAGCCTTGCTGAAATCGCTGTGCGTAAGCCGAGTTCGCGCGCTGTTCCGGATTGATAGTTAATTCTCGCAATTGGCCAACCGGGTGCGGCAGGTTAAGAATCACTAGCTTGTCGACCATTTGCGGGTAGTTGAAGGCAAACTGCCAAGACACCGCCCCACCCCAGTCATGCCCGACGATTATCGCCTTCTCTTGCCCCATGTGACGAATGACCGCTGCTACATCTGCAATTAATCGCGACATCGCATAGGGCTCATTTCCCGCTGGCTTATCGCTTAAATTGTAACCACGCTGATCGATTGCGACCACTTGATAGTCACCCTTGAGGGCGTTCATTTGATGCCGCCAGCTGTACCAAAAATCTGGAAAACCGTGAATCATCACCACTAAAGGCCCAGTGCCGACGCTCGCAAAGTGGATCTTAACGCCTTCATTGTCGGCATAGCCGTGCTCTACTTCATCCCAGATTTGTGCGCTTGCCATCGTAATTCCCCCCAGATTAAAAATGATCAACGCCACTAACAATCTCACCCATTTCAGTGATCTCACTGCACCTTTTCCCCGTATTTTTCCAGAGCTTTCATCATAAAGAGTTTGCTGGCTGCTGACCAATAATTGACGCCTCCACAAGCAATTTACGGTAAGCTAAGCAATCTCTCATTATTCCCAAGGGACGTATGATCAACGACGCACAAACCGCCATACAGAATTTCTTCCGTATGGAGTCCGCAAGCGGCATCTTACTCATGATCGCCGCATTACTCGCTTTAGTATTAGCCAACTCTCCGCTGTCGGTTTGGTACGATCTTCTGATCGACACACCTGTGCAAGTACGAATTGGGCAGCTTGACGTCGCGAAGCCGTTATTATTGTGGGTCAATGATGGTCTAATGGCCTTATTCTTCTTCCTAGTGGGTTTGGAGCTCAAGCGTGAATTAATTGAAGGTGAGCTCTCTGATAGACGAAAAATCATTCTTCCTGGCTTCGGCGCTATAGGTGGGATGTTTTTCCCAGCGGCTATTTACCTCGCAATCAATTATGGTGATGCCAATGCAACTGCAGGGTGGGCAATTCCTGCTGCCACCGATATCGCATTTGCCCTAGGTATACTTTCGCTGTTGGGGTCTCGCGTGCCCGTCACCGTAAAGATATTCCTGACTTCGCTGGCAATCTTTGATGACATCGGCGCGATAGTGATTATTGCGGCATTTTATACCGCGCAGATATCGCTGCTGTCATTGTTAATAGCCGGGCTTTGCATACCAGTGTTATTCATTTTGAACCGCAAGGGAGTGACATCTCGCAGCGTTTACAGAATGGTAGGCATCATTATGTGGGTTGCCATGCTCAAGTCTGGGGTTCACGCGACTCTCACTGGCGTTATCCTGGCATTGTTCGTTCCTATGCGCTGCAGTAGCGACCCAGAGGCAAGGCCATTACACGAATGGGAGCATGACTTGCACACCCTAGTGGCTTTTGTCGTGTTGCCTGTGTTTGCCTTTGCCAACGCAGGCATCAGCCTGAAAGGCGTTGGCTTAGAACAACTCCTGCACGGCGTGCCGCTGGGCATTACACTTGGCTTGTTTTTAGGCAAACAGTTGGGCGTCTTCGGCATGTGTTGGATTGCAATTAAATGTAAGTGGACAGACATGCCTGAAGGGATGAATTGGACGTCGCTGTACGCCACTGGCGTTCTCTGCGGCATAGGCTTCACTATGAGCCTGTTTATAGGGTCCTTAGCATTTGAATCGACCGGGGTGAATCTATTGTTTGATGAAAGACTGGGCATCCTATTAGGCTCGCTGCTCTCCGGTATCTTTGGCTACCTCCTATTACGCTACAGTCTCAATAGAACGAGCGCGGAACAGCATTAATGATTAATAAGTATCGCCTACACCGCGTTGTAGGCATCGCCCTACTATGCCCGTTAGCGGCTTGGTCGCTTACGGGCATGGTGTTTCTTATTCAACCGGGCTATGGGGCAGCTTACGAAGCATTAAGGGTAAAAACCTACCCTTTGGACACTGCCATCGAGATTCCAGCCGATCCCCAGTGGCAGGAACTGCGCGTGTTGCGCACAGTCCTTGGCACCCACCTTATTGCCAATACACACAATGGCAATATTCACTTGAACGCACTCACATCTGAGCCCTTCCCTGACCCAACTGATGCACAAAAGACTCAGCTAGTTCTTGATGCCATCGAAGAGAATAAAGATCGCTACGGCTCTCTCACAGCGGTAGACGGTGAGTTAATCACCACCAGTAGTGGCATCGAAATTCGATTACACTGGGACACGCTGTCTTTGCAGCAGTATGGAAACGACACTCGCTGGATTGATCGACTATACCGCGTGCACTACCTGCAATGGACCGGCATCAAAACACTCGACAAACTACTTGGGATCACCGGGCTCGTATTGCTTTTACTGATCAGCATTACTGGCATAAACCTGCTTAGAACACCTCGCCTGCCAGCCGCCTAGCCACTGGCTGCTTGTAACAAAACCCACCAAACTTGTAATTACCTACAAGAAATTGTCACAACTCATCTCATTTCCCTGTCTTTTTGGTAACTTTTTCTTTACAAATTGTGACTCGTTGTTATATTGCAATATTGTTTTTGAAGTCAATGAGGAGATAAAACGCTACATACCCACAACTAAACTAATAAAAATTATAGTCCTAGCACCATTCGAAAGAATATGAATAGGCAGTTGTTAGGCGACCACAAATACAATTAATAGAGGTCAAAATATGAAGCTAAACAAACAATTCCCTACGAAGAAACTACTCTGCGCAGCGATTTCTGTGTCCTTACTACAGATTAGCGGTGCTGCTCTGGCTCAAGAGGCAGAAGTAGAAGAAGTTGTCGTTACGGGCTCTTTTATTCGTCGAACTGAAGGATTTCGCGCAGCATCCCCCATTACTCAGCTCACTGCTGATGACTTAGCTGCAGAAGGCACACCTAACCTTGGTGATGTCGTCGCTAATTTGAGCTTTAACCAAGGCTCCACTGTTACCCAAAACTCCTTAACAGGTGCTCAAGTACCGCCACGTCTATCAACCTACGCGGTCTAGGTAGCGGCGCGACTCTGAATCTAGTGGACGGTATGCGCGTCCTTGGTACAAACGTCAACACATTCCTGCCCCAAATTGCGATTCAGCGCCTTGATATCGTGACTGACGGTGCTGCGGCTCTTTATGGCTCGCAAGCGGTGGCCGGTGTGGTGAACTTTGTACCTCGCACCTCCTACGATGGCGTTAAAGTTGAGTTATATCAACAAGGTGACAGCCGAGGCGATTATCGCGACACCACTCTTAGCGTACTAGGCGGCACGGAATGGAAAGGCATCAACATTGTGGCGGCCGCAGAATGGCGCACAAATGGCCGTTTGCGCATGATCGATCGCCCCGATCAAATGAACGCAGGTTTGACTTCATCCTCAACACCAAACCCAGGCCGTTACCTCGTCCCTACGCGTGACGAGAACGGGATGTTGACGGGCAGCACAAGAACCGTGTCCGACCCAAACTGTGGCGGCGTGCGCCAAGACCCAACCCAAGAAGGCAATAACCCAAATGGCTTCACATTCCTTGGTCAATGTTGGTACGACTTTGGTGAATTCTGGGACTACCGTGTTGCTCAAGACACTGGTACTGCGTTCTTGAATATGTCCTACGACGTATCACCTGATCTCAGCATCACATCGCAGACGAGTTATTACTCACGTCGTAACGAAAACCGTGGCTCACCATCTAACCCAGGTGGCCGAGTGTCAGAGCTTCCAACTATCCGTGGTGAGTTGCCTGGCAACCCATTCCCAGCGGTAGATGCCAATGGCAACCAGCTGTACGCACAAGATGCCAATGGCGACGGTGTACCAGATCGTAATGGCTCTGGCATGGTAATCCTTGACCCAGCCGGTATCGCCTTCAACGAAGACGTGAACTTCGCTGCCTGGCGCCCATGGGGCAAGCACGGCACATTACCTTCGCAGCTAGGCAGCGATGGTGCGACGCATGGCGATGCCTATATTCGTGGTGTGCGTCAGGCATTTAAAGCTGACTTCGCCTTGCCTTTCCTTGAAAACTGGCGCGGTAATGCCACTTACACCTTCGCTTATACGCAAGATAAGAGTCTAGCGAACAACTTCAGCCTGAATATGCTGACTCAGGGCTTGAACTGTGACGTAGTCAACGATCGCGAAGCGTGCTTCAATCCATTTGTCTCTACCGACTCATCAACGTTGAACACTCAAGCTGTGGCCGATTCTACCTATCTGCAAAACCGAGTGAACAACGAAGACAAGCAACAGACGATCGACATTGTATTCAATGGCGAAATCTTGCCTAGCTTCGAGCTGCCTGGTGGCACGATCGGTGCGGCTGTTGGTTATCAGCGTCGTATGAATCGTTTCAGCGACTCACCTTCCTACCACACGCAAAACGGTGACGTGTTCATTGGCTCGCAAGAGTTTCCAACAAGCGATGGGCGCTCGGTTGATGCCTATTTTGCAGAGGTCTCTCTCCCCTTGTTGGACAACTTAGAGTTGCAATTAGCTGTTCGTGATGAGTCTTACTCAACTGGCCAGAGCTCTACAGATCCTAAGTACGGTTTGGTATACGTTCCTTTCGATCGTTTGACTCTGCGTGCAAGTGCTGGCTCATCGTTCATCGCTCCATCACTTAACCAGCTAAATGCGCCTGAGTCATGTGGCTTAACGAATGTAGCTGACCCGTTCACAACATTTGCCGCTTTCACGGCGAACTGTTCACGCGGCAACCCAAATCTAGTGCCAGAGTCCGCCGACACAATGAGTATCGGCTTCGAGCTAGACTTGATCGAAGGCATGTCACTTTCTCTAGATTATAGTGAAACTGACTTCACTGACCGTATCGTAAGCTCCACAACTAACGATGTTTTGAGCGCAGACTTCTTCAACTTCCAGCAAGCTACTGGTTTCAGCGGCTCTGGAAAGCCTACGCTTGAGCAAGTGGCGGCTTGGAACGCTGATCCTCGCTCGGACAAACGCATTCAGCGTGACCCGAACAATATGGCGCAAATCGACCGCATCTTCTCTGGTAGCTCAAACGCTTCTAGCATGCTTGTGGAAGCTTTCGACGTCAAATTGAGCTATCGCTTCTCGATCGGTGACTTAGGCAGCTTTAGCACGAGCTTAAGCGGCACATATGTTGACTCTTACCAGTACCAATTGTCTCCAGACCGCCCAGTAGTAGAAGGCGTAGGATTGCAGAACTACAATACTGGTGCGGTTCCTCCAATGCCTGAGTGGAAAGGAAACTTGAACATTGGTTGGGTACGCGGACAGCATAGCGCCAATATAACAGCTCGTTATATCGACGACATGGTATTCGATGCCAACCCATTCTCCTTCCAGCGTCTGTTGCCTTTCAGCAACTACCGTGCAACTTCTGAACTGCACGCATCTACGATCGTAGATGCGTCATACAACTTCAGACAGTTTGAGGCATTAGGTGGAGAGTTCGACTTTACCGTAGGTGCGCGCAATCTGTTCGACAGAATGCCGCAAAAAGTCCCTATGCTAGGCGGGATGGAATCGGTGTTATATGACCCAACAGGCCGCATGGTCTATGCACGTGTGACTTATGAAATCATGCCATAAGCCCCACACACCAGTGTAAACCTGGTTCTTTAGAAAGGGTGTTCGCTTCATGCGGTCACCCTTTTTTATTGCCTATGCTTTGCCCACGTTAGCATTGCTAGGTAATTCTCAGGCATAAAAAAAGGCGAGCCCTTAAAGAGCTCGCCTTTTTATCTAGCGATGTTGTCAGCTAGGCTGACAACGGCGCGCAGTCCTTACAGTTCGTAAGAAACACGTGCGTAGACCATACGGCCAGTTGGATCATAAAGTACTGATTCCATACCGCCCAACATTGGTACCTTCTGAGGCATTCTGTCGAACAGATTGCGCGCACCTACCGTCAATGCAAACTCACCACCCAGCGCTTCATAGCCAGTGAAGTTGTACGCTGCGTCTACGATAGTAGAAGCGCGCAACTCATTGACTGTGCGATAGTTGCTGAAAGGCAAGAACCGCTGGAAAGAGAATGGGTTGGCATCAAATACCATGTCGTCGATATAACGAACAGTCATGTTGGCACTGTGCTGACCACGGATCCAGCTCAGATTCATGTTCGCTTTCCACTCTGGCATTGGAGGTACCGCACCAGTGTTGTCGTTCTGCAGGCCTACCGCTTCAACTACAGCGCGATCAGCAGACAATTGATACTGGTAAGACTCAACAAAAGTACCACTTAGGCCAACATTGAACATGCCTAGGTCACCGATTTCGAAACGGTAATCCCACTGGATGTCGAATGCTTCAACGTACATGCTAGACGCGTTCGAATCACCAGAGATGATGCGATCGATCTGTGCAAGGTTGTTTGCATTGCGCTGGATGCGCTTGTCAGAACGTGGATCTGCAACCCATGCAGCAACTTGCTCAAGTGTAGGCTTTTCAGTACCTGAACCAGAGCCAGTGAAGCCAGTGGCTTGCTGGAAGTTGTAGAAGTCAGTCGCCAACACGTCGTTAGTCGTAGACGTTACGATACGATCAGTGAAGTCAGTTTCGCTGTAGTCGATAGAAAGCGTCATGCCTTCGATCAAGTCTAGCTCAAAACCAACACTCAAAGTGTCTGCTGATTCTGGTACTAGATTTGGGTTACCACGTGAACAGTTCGCTGTGAAAGCGGCGAATGTTGTGAATGGGTCAGCGATGTTGCTCAAACCACAAGACTCAGGCTCGTTCAACTGCGTCAATGAAGGCGCGATGAAAGAAGAACCAGAGCTAGCACGTAGAGTCAAACGATCGAAAGGCACGTATACCAAACCGAACTTAGGATCTGTAGAGCTTTGGCCAGTGGAGTAAGACTCATCACGAACAGCCACTTGCAATTCTAGGTTGTCTAGTAGTGGCAATGATAGCTCTGCGAAGTATGCGTCAACTGAACGACCGTCGCTGAATGGACGCTCTTGCGTACCAATGAAAACGTCACCGTTTTGCGTCTGGTACGAAGGAGAGTTGCTCAGACGGTCCATACGACGCTGATAACCAACAGCCGCACCAATTGTGCCGCCTGGCAATTCGAAGCTAGGCATGATTTCGCCGTTCAATACAACGTCGATAGTCTGCAACTTGTCTTCGTCATTGATGCGGTTCTGTAGGTACGTAGAGTCCGCTACAGCTTGTGTGTTCAATGTTGAAGGATCAGTAGAAACGAATGGGTTGAAGCATGCTTCACGGTCATTGACCACGTCACAGTTCAAACCTTGCGCTAGAGCGTTGAAGCTAAAGTTGTTCGCTAGGCTCTTATCTTGCTGGTAAGAGAACGTGTAAGTCGCATTACCGCGCCAATCTTCTAGGAATGGTACAGCGAAGTCTGCTTTGAATGCTTGACGGATGCCGCGGATATACGCGTCACCAACAGTAGAGCCGTCGCTCGCTAGCTGTGTAGGTAATGTACCGTGCTTACCCCATGGACGCCATGCACCGAAGTTTACGTCTTCGTTGAACGCAATACCGGCTGGGTCAAGGATTACAACGCCAGAACCATTACGGTCTGGTACGCCGTCGCCATTCGCGTCTTGCGCGTACAGCTGGTTGCCATTCGCATCTACCGCTGGGAATGGGTTGCCTGGCAACTCACCACGGATAGTCGGAAGGTCTGATACGCGGCCACCTGGGTTAGAAGGTGATCCACGGTTGTAGTTACGACGCGAGAAGTAGTTAGTCTGTGAGCTGATGCTGAAATCAGGGCTAACGTCATAAGACAAGCTTAGGAACGCAGTACCTGTGTCTTGTGCAACACGGTAGTCCCAGAATTCACCGAAGTCATACCAGCACTGACCAGCAAAAGTGAAGCCATTTGGGTTGTTGCCAACTTGTGTTGGGTCTTGACGAGTACCGCCACAGCTTGGATCAGAGATTGTCTGAGTGTTGCCAGTCAATACGCCATTCTCATCACGAGTAGGCACTAGGTAACGGCCTGGGTTTGGCGTAGAAGATGACGTCAAACCAGCATTCATCTGGTCAGGACGGTCACGCATTTCTAGACGGTTGTTAGTACGGAAGTCAGCGGCGGCAACAACGTTGATGCCGTTCCACTCAGTACCAGCCAAGAAGCTGATAGTTGTATCGTGGTAGTCACCACGGCTATCGCCTTGTTGATAAAGTTCAACTTTAACGCCATCGTATGCAGTACGAGGTACGAAGTTTACAACGCCTGCTACCGCTTGTGAGCCGTATAGAGCCGCTGCGCCGTCAGTTACGATGTCAAGACGCTGAATCGCAATCTGTGGCAAATAAGTGTTCACGTTCGTGCCGATAACACGCATGCCGTCAACCAATGTCAACGTTGCGCCTTCGCCAAGACCGCGGAGGTTAATACCAGTAGCTGTACTAGAAGCACCAGTGAGAGAGTTCTGTGTTACCGTAGAACCTTGGTTGAAGCTAAGATTAGCGACAACGTCACCCATATTAGGTGTACCTTCCGCTGCTAGATCATCAGCAGATAGCTGCGTGATTGGCGATGCAGCACGGAAACCTTCTGTACGACGAATAAAAGAACCTGTAACAACAACTTCTTCTACTTCAGGAGCCTGCGCTAGCGCAGAGCCGCTGATTTGCAGCAAGGAAATGGAAATGGCTGCACACAACAGCTTTTTCTGTGGAATTGAACTGCTAAACTTCATATTTCGACCTCTAAAATTTTATTGTGGCCTACCCGACCTCGATCCCGCTTGATCAATCCCTTGGCGGTGTCGGGTGGTCGTTAGATCTGATGAAGAACAGGTGCCTATACGTTATAGCTACTAGAGTGTTATCCCTATACAACGCCACACGACCGTAAGATGTGAGACGTGCCTATTATTCTTCAAATCGATTTTTACTCTCTCCCTCGATATGTCCCACCCATGGGCAAGATATATCGGGCGATCAATATAACACTGCGGGAATTCATGTAAAGTATTAATTCAATATATTGAGGTTTGTTGAGGCTAAATAACTGTAATTTATAGTGACTATATTGCTATAAGATTTAAGGGGGACGAGTGCCCTCTTGTTAGGAAAGCGTGTTGCAATTTGCAATACTTAAGCTAAACCCCTGAGATACAAAGGTATTTAAGCTCCAAATATTCTTCGATACCGTATTTCGACCCCTCTCGACCCAAGCCCGAGGCCTTGATGCCCCCAAAAGGTGCCACTTCTGTCGAAATAAGACCGGTATTGATTCCAACCATTCCGTATTCCAAAGCTTCTGCGACTCGAAACACTTGTGCTAAGTCTTTGGAATACAAGTAAGAAGCCAGGCCGAACTCGGTGTCATTGGCCATATCAATCGCCTCATTGACTGTATCGAATCGCAGCAACGCTGCAACAGGGCCAAAAGTCTCTTCTTTTGTAATAATAGCGTCTTGTGACACATCTAAGAGAATACTGGGTTCAAAATAGTTTCCGCCCTTTTCGTGAGGCTTGCCACCAAGGGTCAGACGGCCCCCTTTATCTTGGGCATCTTGAAGATGCTCTTGCACCTTCTCCATCGCTTCAGCGTTAATTAGCGGACCAAGATCCACATCTGCCTCAAGCCCATTACCGACCTTTAAGCGCTTTACTGCTAAGGTAAGTTTTTCGGCAAATTCGTCGTAAACCCCTGATTGCACATAGAATCGGTTAGCGCAGACACAAGTTTGCCCGTTGTTGCGAAACTTGGAGACTATCGCCCCTTGAACGGCAGCATCGACATCTGCGTCATCAAACACAATGAAGGGCGCATTGCCCCCCAACTCCAAAGACATCCGCTTAACATCGTGAGCGCATTGCGCCATTAATTGCCGACCAATCTCAGTAGATCCTGTAAATGACAACTTACGCACAGTGGCATTACTCGTCAGCTCGTCGCCAATTTTCTTTGCGCTGCCTGTGACGACATTCAATACGCCTGGCTCGATGCCAGCACGCAATGCAAGCTCCGCCAAGGCTAATGCAGAATAAGGGGTCTGCGAGGCGGGTTTGATCACCATAGTGCAACCCGCTGCCAACGCAGGCGCTGCTTTGCGCGTCAACATTGCTGCAGGGAAGTTCCAAGGAGTAATGGCCGCTATGACTCCAACAGGCTGTTTTATCACAATAATTCGGGCATCTTCTTGGTGGCCGGGGATGGTGTCGCCATACACCCGTTTCGCTTCTTCAGAAAACCACTCGATAAAGGAAGCGGCATAAGCAATTTCACCACGGGCTTCGCTTAAAGGTTTACCTTGCTCAAGAGTCATCAACCGCGCTAAATCCTCTTGATTGTCCATGATCAGCTCAAACCAACGCCTCAGAATCGTGCTTCGCTCTTTTGCTGTTTTGCTACGCCACTTTGGCAAGGCTCTCTGGGCGGCCTCTATCGCGCGCCGGGCGCCCGTACCTCCCATGTTCGGGACAGTTCCAAGCAATTCCCCAGTGGCTGGATTGCCAACCTCTATTACGGCATCGTTGGTCGCGCGCTCCCATACCCCATCAATACAGCAGCGTTGACGAAAGAGCGTTGGATCTTTGAGCTTTGGTTCTGTAATGGGCATATCGTTTCCTATTGCATTTGGCTACGATCGACAAACCCGTTCCGATTGGGCATATCCACCGTTGACAGATTATTGTGAGTCAACTCATGTTCTTCGCCAATGATGTCATTGAGAAACAGTACGTAGGCCACCACTTGATAGACTTGCTCAGTGCTCAGGGATTTTGGCGCTGTCGGGGGCATTGCACGGCGCACATAATCGAACAAAGTCGTCGCCGAAGGCCAATAATTACCGACAGCTCGCACTACCGGCTCGCCAGCTGAATTGTTCTCTCCGACAAGTGCTGGAACGCCAGGCATGCCTTTGCCTGACGCACCATGACAACTGGCGCATTGCTGTTCATAAACAGCACTGCCTTGCACAGCGCTGCCCGCGCCTTCAGGCAAGCCGGAACCATCTGGCATGATTATCAAATCCCAGTCTCGTAGGTCTGCCTCTGAAACCGGTTGTCCTAATTGCACGATGTCATCCGCTGCGAAGACACCGGTCAAAGCCGACAAGATTAGCAATGCCATTGAGCCTTTAATAATTTTTGCACATTTACGCAAAGGCATTTGCAACGACTCCTTGCTCCGAAACGCTCCAGCTTTGAATGCCATTGAAGTGATAACGGTTAGCCGCATCGTATTGAGCTAACACTACAGCACGCGTTGGCTGCACATTACCAGCACTATCTGTGGCTCTGCTTTGTAGTACCGCTGGCCCCCCTTCCCACAACCAAGGCAGCCTGAAACGGCTCAACGCTAACGCTTGGTTTTCGCCCTCTAACAACGCTTCAGCCCATGTGCTACCTCCATCGGCTGAGATTTCGACACGCGAGATGGCACCGCTACCGGACCACGCCAAACCCGTCACCTCATGTACCCCGTGACGTCGAAGGGTCATCTGCCCAGAGGGAGACGTAATGACTGATTTCACCCCCATTGGGTAGGTAAACTGCAGGGCCTTCCCATCTGCTAAGAAGTCGGTATAACGCGAGGTTTCATCACGAAAATTTGCAGGGCCAGAGGTGAGCTTAATCTGGCCCAACCACTTAATGCTGACATTGCCTTCCCAACCTGGGACAAATAAACGCATGGGGTAGCCTTGCTCTGGACGAATCGGCTCCCCATTTTGATATAGCGCTATAAACACGTCATCAAGCGCTTTGTTTAGCGGAACGGAACGCCCCATGCTCGCGCCATCGACACCGGTCGCAGCAATCCAGCTAGCCTCTTCCTTGACACCAGCCTCTTCGAGCAGCGTCGATAAGCGCACTCCAGTCCACTGAGCGCCAGACAACAGACCATGCAAGCTTGCTGCTGTGCCATCGCTAGGCTGGGCGGCTGTATTGGCGCCACTATTTCCGGAACATTCGAGGAAATAGATTCGGCTTTCTTGAGGATAGGCGAGTAAATCTTCATAAGAAAAGGATAGGGCTTGGCGCACTAAACCGTGTATTAGCAAACGATGCTGCGCAGGGTCGACATTCGGAATGCCTGCGTGATGACGCTCAAAATGCAGGCCGTTCGGGGTAATCGAGCCCTGCAGCAAATGCAAGGGACTACGGGACGCCCCTCCACCTGGCAGCAAGGGGTTAGGCGAACCCGTAAGACGTTGTACCTCTTGGGTAAACGCGGAAGGATTCCCATATCCGGACAAATCTCTACCCGGCACCTTTGACCAAGATGGAGTCGAGATTGCAGCAGTATCGGCGGCTAAGAGGGGATTTGCGGCCAAACTCGCCGTACTCGCCAGACCTAAGCCCAACAAATGCCGGCGACTAAGTAGTCCATTGCTGGCGACATGATCCCAATTCATTGACGCATTATCTTTCTGTTTATCGCTCATAAATTCTGCACCCGCATTTGTTTTGTCGTTGCTTTTACTGCTGGTGTCATGGCTCGTTCCAACATTGGATAACGCAAAGACTAAATGATGAATCTAGCAAAAGCTATAGCACTAATCTTACTCCCTATAGCCGCGCTGCAAGCCATGGCACAGTCGCGCATACTAGCCCCCAATAATTGGGGCATCGCTTCATGGGAGCTACGCAGTTTTTTGGGGGAGACAGTCTATCGTGTCGTCACCCTCGACGACGAAGTAGTCTTACAGGCCGATTCCAATGCTAGCGCCAGCGCAATGTTCAGTGAACAGCGTGTTGATCTAAATGCCACGCCATTGCTGCAATGGCGTTGGCGTACCGACAGTGCCCTAGGCACCGAGGTCGATGAGACATTTAAGTCTGGCGATGACTATGCCGCGCGCATTTATGTCGTGCGCAAAGGGGGGCTGGCATTCTGGCGCACCAAGGCGCTGAACTATGTATGGGCGAGCAAGCAAGCGGTAGGTTCACGTTGGCCCAATCCATTCGCAGGCAATAATGTGCAAATGTTAGCAGTCGACTCTGGCAGCACTGAACTTGGACAGTGGCGTCATCATGTTCGGGATATTAAAGCCGACTGGCTTGCAGCCTTTGGGGAGACAATCGATAGCCTGGATGGCATCGCCATCATGACGGACACAGACAATTCAGGCTTAGCCATTAAGTCGTGGTATGCCGATGTGCGCTTCACGCCCCAACTATAAAGTCGCACCGCCCCTAGAGACAGTGCGACTCTATCGTCACTTATAGTAGGTACATTGTTGCCAACAAACCCGCGATCGACATCGTAATGGTGTAGGGCAATGCGAGTATCACCATGCGGCCGTATGAAAGGCGAATCAGTGGAGCCAAGGCGGAGGTTAATAAGAATAAAAACGCTGCCTGCCCATTAGGTGTGGCCACCGATGGGATATTCGTTCCCGTATTGATCGCTACCGCTAATAAATCAAACTGCTCCCGCCCTATGCGCCCCGCTTCGAATGCGGACTGCACCTCAGTGATATACACGGTTGCAACGAACACATTATCAGACACCATCGACAACACACCATTAGCGATATAGAACGCAGAGAGTTGCAGCGAACCTTCCATCGCCAAAACATAATCCACTACGGGGCTAAACAGATGCAGCTGATGTATTACCGCCACTACCGTGAAAAACACGACCAACAATGCGGTAAAGGGAAGCGCCTCTTGAAACGCATGGCCCAATCGATGTTCATCGGTAATCCCCGTAAAAGCAGTCGCTAACACAATCACGCCTAAGCCAATTATGCCGACCTCTGCTAAATGAAAAGCGAGACAGAACACCAGGAAGATGGCAACAGCCGCTTGAACCCACAGATTCAGAATATTGCTTTTTGTAAGTTTGGCAGTCTGTTCATCATCGTAGCGCTGCAAAATCTCCCGCACAGTTTCAGGCAGTTTGGCACCGTAGCCTGCAACACCAAACTTCTCTACCAAGAAGGTTGTTGCTAGCCCTGTGGCTAATACCACCATCGACACTGGGGCGACACGCAAGAAGAACTCTACGAATTCCCACTCCATAATATGGCCAATCAGTAAGTTTTGCGGCTCGCCCACTATCGTACACACGCCCCCTAGAGCTGTGCCGATAGCGGCATGCATCATGATGTTGCGCAAGAATGAGCGGAACTGCTCTAGATCCGCCCGGCTGTTTTCCTGAACACTGTCATCATCGCCGACATCGTGATTTTCCTTATCAAACTGAAAACCAGAGGCAACCTTGTGGTAGACAGAAAAGAACCCCGAAGCAACAGCAATCACCACAGCGGTGACAGTCAATGCATCTAGAAAGGCTGACAATACCGCGGCCATGATCGCAAACAGAAGCGACAGTCTAATTTTTGATCGCACTCGTAATAATATTTTAGTGAAGCTGAACAACAGCATTTCTTTGAGAAAGGAAATACCGGCCACCATAAAGATCAACAATAGGATAACAGGAAAATTAGTATGGGCCTCCTCATAGACAGCCTCGGTCGAACACATACCAATAACGACAGCTTCAAATGCTAAAAGCCCTCCCGGCTGCAAAGGGTAACATTTCAGGGCCATCGCCAGAGTGAAGATAAACTCTCCGATCAACATCCAACCCGCCAAAAACGGGTCCACCAAAAAGAATACGATGGGATTTAGAACTAAAAACCCGATAATCGTGCGTTTATACCAATCGGGCGAGGAGCCCAAAAAATTGCCTAAAAATGTTTGACCATAAGTTGTAGTTGTCATGGCTAATCCTCAGCACTACGTTCTAACACAGTAAAAACATCCCTAGCGCCCCTAGGTTTAAGAGGGGGAACTTGAGATTCCCAAAGTCCAACGCAAACGGAGCCACGCCGAACTTATTATCCTAAGTTCGACTGGCTCCGAAATTTTTCTACCGCACTAAAAAGGGCCTGTCAGTTACACTGTACAGGCCCTTGGCATAAACGCTTACATACCCTTAAATCAGAGGAAGTAGATAGTAGCCAATAGGCCAGCAATCGACATCGTGATTGTATATGGAAGTGCAAGTATCACCATTCGTCCATAGGATAGACGAATTAGCGGAGCAATTGCCGACGTCAGCAAGAACAAGAACGCTGCTTGACCATTTGGCGTTGCCACAGAAGGAATGTTAGTACCGGTGTTAATTGCCACCGCCAATAACTCGAACTGCTCGCGCGAAATACGGCCCGCTTCGAAAGCTTGCTGAACCTCAGAAATATAAACAGTTGCAACGAAAACGTTGTCTGACACCATCGAAAGCACACCGTTAGCAATGTAGAACGCAGAAAGCTGCGCATGACCTTCCATTGCCAATACAAAATTCACAACAGGTGTAAACAAGTGCAATTCATGGATAACCCCAACTATGGCAAAGAAAACCACCAATAGAGCGGTAAATGGCAGCGCCTCTTGGAACGCGTGGCCAATGCTGTGCTCGTCTGTAATGCCGTTAAAGGCCGTGGCCAATACGATTACGGCTAGACCGATGATACCCACCTCTGCAAGGTGAAGAGCAAGACATACGACTAGGAAAACAGCCACTGCGGCTTGCACCCACATTTTCATGACGTCGGTTTTAGTTAACTTAGCCGTTTGCTCATTGTCATAGTCTTCTAAGATGGAGCGCACGTTTGTAGGCAGCTCTGTGCCATAACCAACAATCTTAAACTTCTCGACTAAGACTGTTGTGGCCAAACCAACTACTAGAACAGGTAGAGAAACAGGCATAACGCGTAGATAGAACTCAACAAAGTCCCACCCCATTATCGTGCCAATCAATAGGTTTTGTGGCTCCCCAACAATTGTTGCAACACCACCTAAGGCAGTACCGATAGCCGCATGCATCATCAAATTACGCAGGAACGCTCTAAATTGCTCAAGATCGGCACGGCTGTGCTCTTTCACGCTGGCATCTTGTGTCACATCGTGATCACTGTGGTCATGCTTTAGCCCTGAGGCCACCTTGTGATAAACCCCGTAAAAACCGCCGGCTACAGCGATTACCACCGCCGTCACAGTAAGCGCGTCTAGGAAAGCGGAAAGAATTGCCGCCACAAGCGCAAACAACACGGACAAGGTGGTTTTTGACTTTACCCGCAAAAGGATCTTAGTAAAGGTGAATAACAACATCTCTTTAAGGAAAGAAATACCGGCCACCATGAAGATCAACAGCAAGATCACAGGCAGGTTCATTTCTGCTTCGTGATAAACCGTCTCGGGACTCGCCATACCAATGGCGATCGCCTCAATCGCTAACAAACCACCAGGTTGCAATGGGTAACACTTCAAAGCCATTGCGAGTGTAAAAATAAACTCAGCAATCAGCACCCAACCGGCAACGAATGGATCGATTAGAAAAAACAGGACGGGGTTAATTAATAAGAAACCGACAATAGTCAGTTTGTACCAATCGGGCGAAGCACCCAAAAAATTCTTCAAAAAAGCCTGACCGTAAGTAGAAGTCATAAATGTTTTCCTTAAAACCTTGTTCTATGGGGGTATATTGCAACCCTTGCTGATTTCGAACTGAATCTCTTATCTTTCAAAAGCTTATTGGCATTTGTGCTAAATAATTACACATCCGTTAAGCGATAAGCGTTTGATAACTTTGTTGTATTTTTAGTGACTCAGATCATATCCGAGGAAACTTCTCCGGCCGCATCATAGTAGAAACACCAATAAAATTGCCAATATTTTCGACATCTGTCGCAAATTCTTACAACTCTATCTTAGTTAAACTATGTTGCACGAGCACTTTCTTCCAAACTAACAAGCACCTTAGCTGATAAGGGCAAATTTTATCATAGTTTCGTACATAGAATTCTTGCGAGGAATCCCCTAGAATCAATGGTTACATCCTATTTCAAGTACAGCATACCCATAAGAATACAAAATGCTAAATATACCTCCGCAAGAACGCAGACAAGAGTTGCTACTGAATTACTCCAACAGTAGGGTATTGCTTATTAGTGCAATCGGCTACTGCTTACTTGCCCAATTAGCGATGCTCTTAAACTCGCCTGATACTAATGGCGGCACATTTTGGCCTGGGGCGGGGTTTAGTTTAGCCCTTTTACTAATGCTTCCTACGCGACAGTGGGGGTTTGTAGTTCTAGGGGTTGCTTTAGGGGAGTTCGGAGGTAATGCATTACTAGGCTTCTCCTTGGCCGGCAACCTACTCTGGACTACCGGTAACTGTTTAGAACCACTGCTTGGCGCATTCTTGATCAGACGCGCCGGCAATATTGACGGCACTCTCACGCCAACCAAGAACATGCTCTTATTTATCGCCTTTGGCGCGATAATAGCACCGATGCTTGGGGCCAGCATCGGCGCTATTGGGACCGCACAAGCTCTAAACGTCCCCTATATGCAGTCTTGGTCGAAATTTTATGTCGGAGATGCACTCGGTGTATTAGTGGTCGCCCCCGTCTGTCTTGCCCGGGTTAGGCTAGTGCCACTTGGACAGTGGAGCCGCGAACAGCAAATCTTCGCAGTCTGCCTATTGATTAGCAGCCCAGTGATCCTGAATAACTGGGGGCCACTATTAGATCTCATGCTGCCCTATTGCTTCCTTCCCTTCATGCTTTGGGCTGCATTGCGTTTTGGCTTACAGGGCACCTCCCTAACAGTGCTCACAATTGCCTACTTGGTGACATTCGCTGTCCTGCTTGGTTACATCCCTTACAAATCTGCATTCCTCCCAGACACCCATGGGGTCACCATGATGCAGATACGTTTGTTAATTGGAAGCTTTACCGCCTTCGTCGTTGCATCGCTGACCAACGAGCTTTTACGAGGCATTAACACTCAAAAACGCTTGATACACCAAGCCCAACGCGATGAACTCACGGGGCTACTTAATCGGGGAGGGTTGAATTTTCGCCTAGAGAACTCCTCGCAACGTCGTGAAACAGATCGCACGCCACATCTATTAATCTGCGACTTGGATTCTTTCAAACCTATCAACGATCAGTATGGCCATTTGGCAGGTGACGAAGTCTTAATCGAAGTCGCCAACCGTCTGCGATCCTGCATTCGCGACGGCGACGCCGCAGCACGTATTGGTGGCGATGAGTTTGTCGTACTACTAGATAACAGTGATCGCCAAACTGTCGAGGCGATATCTAGCCGTATTCTCGAACAGATGTCCGCGCCGTTTATTGGCAGTTTTGGTACCGCCGCGCTGTCTGTCTCAATCGGCATCACTGACTGGGATGGCAGTATGTCGATAGAAGCGGCCATGCGCGCCGCAGACAAGGCATTGTACAAAGCGAAACACGCAGGCAAGAACCAAAGTATGTGGGCACCTTCTGCGGCGATCAACACCCCCGCTTAAGGCAGCAGCTCAAGCACGCGCTCTGGCGGACGGCAGATACAAGCACCTTTATCGCTCACTACAATCGGCCTATTCATCAAAATAGGATGCGCGACCATGGCGTCAAAGATTGCCTCGTCACTCGTGCTCGCATCAGCCAAATTTAAGGTCTTATAAGCCTCTTCTGTGCTTCTAAGCAAATCTCGCACAGGAACCCCCATACGCAGAACTAAGGCTTTCAATGCGTTTTTGCCTAAGGGGCTTTTCAAATACTCGACCACTTGGGGCTCGCAACCAGCCGCTTCGATTAACTTGAGAGTTTCGCGCGACTTACTGCATCGAGGGTTATGGTAAATCGTAATACTAGTCTGGCTCATAAAATTCCTTTAACGTCTAAAACTATGTTGCACAGCGCGTGCAGGATATTGCGCTCAAAATTAAAAGTAAATGCGGTGTCGCGACTGGCGAATAAATTCCGAGTCAGTTTCACTACATACATTCTATGGCTCACCTTAGCTTAGTCATTTACTCCGCTGCTAAAGGAGGCGCTGGCACACTAGAATGTTGCTAACGCATTGAATGGGCTTGCCGTGCCACCGGGAATCGGGTTGATTTGTATCGACGTTAAAAACTCCCAACGCCCTAAGCGGGCAGCCGTCTTTGACACTTCTTCCAAATAACCATTATCGACAATTGGCAAGCCAAGATTCACCTGCGTGAGTTGGTGGATCGGCCTACCAATTCCGGCCACACCAGAGGGCTGAACATCATTCACGGCATCGCCTACCAGTATCGCCACATCACGCTCTTTCAACCACGGCAACACAGAAGCATGCAAACCTGCCCATTATTAAGGGCGTTAGGTGCTCAGAGGCGTCGGGAAAGTACTTATGCAAAAGCGCAACAAACTAAGCTATGAAACATCTAAGCTTCTTTTTGATTCTGAAGCTGAAGGTGAGATCGGCAACGCGTACATTGAAATTCTCGGCAACCTTCAGTCTGTACGAGTTGAAGTTCCATTGTCAGTCATGCATCGCTTATTTCGGCTCGGACAGGCATATGGTCTTAGACAACTTCGCTATTTCAGTGCGAATACGAAGCTCATAATCGGGCAGACCGAAATTCGTGAGTTTAATAGGGATCTAAAAAAGCTAACAGACTTACTAAATGATGATGTGCTAAATCTGTATATCAGTCAGGTCGTCATAGCGATTGAAACGCCACCTGGGCCAGAATTTAAGCACATTGCTGTTTCAACTGGAGATTATTTTGAAGAACGCACCTAACAAACTGTTACTGAACGATATAAAGAAAGGTCATGCGACTGAGTGCCAAGTTGTGTTCGATCTGCGCCAGCAATGTCTTGTGTCATTGCTGTGAGGTCCTCGCCGTCGAGTTTGACGACAGGGTTAAGCCTCGACAAGCTGTACCGATGCTAGAATAAGGACGTCAATCCGCACAGAGGAGCACCGGAGTTGATTGAAGCAGTCTTTGAAACCGAACGATTGATTGTGCGTCAGTGGCGCGATTCGGATCTTCCTGATCTGATGGCGGTCTACGGAGACGCGGACGCAGTGCAATGGGTCGGCGACGGCCAGCCCATCACAGAAAAGGAGTGCAATGATTGGCTTGGCGTCACTCGCCGAAACTACAAGAAACGAGGGTACGGTATGTTCGCGGTCGAGTTGAAGGCGGAGCCTGGAGTCATTGGCTTCTGTGGTATCGTTCACCCCGGAGGACAACAAGAAGCCGAGGTCAAGTACGCCTATCTGCGTCGTTTCTGGGGGCAAGGCCTAGCAACGGAAGCTCTGCTCGGCCTCATTCGCTACGGCTTCAGGGAACATGGCTTGACACACATGATTGCGACCACTGCACCAGAGAACTTCGCCTCTCATGCAGTGCTTAGCAAAGCGGGAATGATTAGGGGCGCACTCCGTGCAGACGAAGATGGTGGCTTTACCCAGCTCTTCGTATATGAAGCGCCGCAAAATGCGGTGTAAGCATTCGCTCAAGGGTTAGACTTCCAGGACAAATGATGAAGTATTTGCAAGTTGTTTTAGCTATCTCAATATTTTTTGCAGGCGCTTTGAATGCAGAAGATATACAGGATAAAAGTAGAAATAGATCAATTCCTGTCGAAATATCTTATCCAAGTGACGTCACCAATTGCACAGTTGAAAATAAATGTCCCGTTGCATTCCTAAGTGCGGGATATGGGGTTGCTCATACCAACTATACTTTCTTAACTGAGCAGTTTACATATCTAGGATATATGGTGGTTGCGATACGTCATGAGTTACCCGAAGATCCTGCGCTTTCAGTTGAAGGTGATCTCTTTGAAAGCAGAAGTGAGAACTGGATTAGAGGGGCTAGAACACTTAGCTTTCTCAAAGATGAACTTGAATCTCATTATCCTAACTATGCATTCAACGATTTGCTTCTAGTCGGACACTCAAACGGTGGGGATATTTCTGCGTGGCTTGGCAACGAAAGAAAACCTTATGTGAAATCTATCATCTCGCTTGACCACAGACGCGTACCGTTACCACGAACGAAAGAAATTAGTATCTTGTCTATACGAGGCAGCGATTTTCCCGCAGACGAAGGAGTGCTCCCGACAGCTCAGGAAAATACTGATTACGATATCTGCATAATTAAAATTCCAGAGTCAAAGCACAACGATATGTCAGATGATGGGCCAGATTGGTTGAAAAGAAAGATTTCAGAATTAGTTAGAAATTATATAATTGGCGTGGACTGCAGCGAACAAAGCAAAGCCTAACCGAGTGGAATTATCATAAGGAACATTTAATGAAGGTACATTATCTTGAGATCGTAACCCCAGATGTTGAATCTGTGTGTAAGGCTTACGAATTGGCTCAAAATGCTAGCTTTGGTGAACCCGATGAAATGCTTGGTGGTGCAAGAACTAGCGTACTGCCCGACGGCAGCATTGTCGGTGTTCGTGCTCCTTTAAGAGAAAATGAAGCTCCAGTTGTTCGTCCCTATTGGCTAGTCGATGACATTGAAAGCGCGGTTGCAAATGTTGAAGCCAAAGGTGCAGAAATAGCTATCGGGCCATTAGAAATCCCAACGAAAGGTAAGTTTGCTATCTATATTTTGGGCTCAATCGAACATGGCTTTTGGCAACTGTAAGTCAAGGTAACGATGCCATTCTCGATCAATCCACGCTGGAGGCCGTGCGTCAGCCGCACGGCAGAACGTTAGGCGCCGACATTTGGGGTTCTTATGAAATTACTGGTTTTTTTGGGCACTGTGCGTGAAAGCACGCCTCCGGTACCAGCCCGTCTGGGCGTTCGTGTAGCGGAAGCAGTTCTCGCATGTTTGAAAAGTCGATATGAAGGTCATGAAATAGAGCTCATTGATGCTAAGAACTATCCGCCTGAGGCTGTATTCAAACCGCACTTCGCTTATCCAAAAAGCAAGGCTCCTGCACACCTTGCCGAGTTGGCCGGAAAGATAGAAAGCGCCGATGGATATATTATGGTCAGCCCAGAATACAATCACTCAATGAGTCCAGCGCTTGCAAATCTTTTAAATCATTTTGGTAGTTCGTTATTCTCCTATAAACCAAGTGCCATCGTTACATACTCGGCAGGCCAATGGGGCGGGATGCGTGCAGCAATTGGAATGCGTACATTTCTTTCAGAGCTAGGCTGTCTGCCAGTCTCTTCGATGATACATGTGCCAAAAGCGCAAAAAGTTTTTGCCGCAGATGGATCAACGCAGGCTGGGGAAGAAAAGGACGCTTGGTTCGATTATTTCGCAAGAACACTCAATCAATTAATTTGGTGGGCTCAGGCGACACAGGAATATCGAGCATTAGTCGATCCGCACAAGTTGGTAGAAGACTTCAAAAGGAGCCCCTCTGAGAGAAATGCACCTTAGGGGATGAGCTGCATAACAATCGGCTTTTCGGCTCCAAATCGGCGCTTGAGCCGAGCGTTATGAATTTTAAAAAAGGTTAATCATTATGGCAGGAAAATACCCTGAAAGAATCAAAGCCCTTCCTTTGTATGATGGGCGCTTTGATGCCTATAAATTAGAAGCGAAGGATAGTGATGTTTTATTTGCCTCTTATCCTGCAGGCACATCAATTCCGCCACATGTTCATGATACCGACAACCACGGTGTGATAACTCGTGGGGAGTTGATTTTAACGATGAATGGAGAAACAACTAAAGTCAGAACAGGTGATTGGTATCATGTTCCTGCAAACGTTGAGCATTCTGCACGTTTTGAGGTTGATACTGACGAAGTTGAATTTTGGTTTAAAGTAAACGCCTAGTAAGTATTTCAAACCCCTGCCCAATACGCTTCCCCACCCTTTGCAAGCGAGCATGCATGCACGCAAATAAAATGCTATGTTCGCGTATTAAAGCTCCACCAAAAACGAAAAGAATAATTCTAACTAGACCCGAGAATATTATGCGACAACTATCATTACTTACCGCACTGTTCCTATTAAGTTCATCAGGAGCTGTGCTCGCGCAGGAATCCGGCCCTTCCTCTAACCGAGCTAACCCCCTAATAGAAAAGCATGAAGATGGCCAAGCCATTTTTGGGCTTTATGCCCCAGCCAACCGACCTGCGAACAGAAACCCGCAGAACCTGCCGAATAAATCACAGCCTGAACTCGCCAGTGAGACTCTTGGGGTTAAAAATAGTGATTTTCTCTTCAACGGCAGCATGGAGTCCTCAATCGAACAAGCGCTTCCGGTTTGGTCTGAGTATGTGGAAGCAATGGTAGAGGCAGGTGCCACTATCCGCACCCATCCGACTATCGTCAAAGCGCCTAAGATTGCGGATGACTACGAGGCAGCAACCCATAACATCGCACGGCAGCTTGATACTGGCGTTGCAGAGATTATGTTTGTAACTGTTGAGAGTGCGCAAGAGGTAGAGCACGGACTGCGTGCCATGCGCTATCAGTCCAACGGTGGCCTACGGCCTGATGATTCAGTTGGCAACGCCCCCGTATATTGGGGCATGTCCGATGAGGAATACATTGAGAAAGCCGATTTGTGGCCAATTAACCCAGAGGGTGAACTAATCAATTGGACCGTCGTTGAGAGCCCCAAAGGTTTAGAGAATGTTCGCGAAATCGCAGCGGTTGATGGGATCGGCGTGCTATGGCCTGGTGCCGGCACACTTCGCCAGCTCTTCTCCACGCAGAACGCGCAAGGGGAGCGAGTCACTGACGAGGCAGCGTGGGAGAATGCCATCCAACAAGTTCTTGCAGCTTGCAAAGAGTTTGATGTGCCATGCGGCTTCCCAGCGACCACTAACGATATTGAAATGCGCATGGAACAGGGCTTCTCGGTTTTCGTCATGGCATGGGGCGAGAATGGTTTCGCCACAATCGATATGGGCAAGCGCGCTGCACGCGATTGAGACAAGATCAAGGGGTCAGATTACTTGATTTTTTCAGCGAGCTACAAGGTGAGGCGCTCTATTAAGACTTCTAGTGATACAGACGTGAATCGTCGCCCTCGCCATGTGCCTCTAAGCCCTAAATCTAATAATGCGCACAATTCGCAAAGATCACTTTCTATGGCCTTATTCAATCGCGTTATAGCGCTGCTCCTACTTTTCACTCTAACCGGTTGTGCTTACGTTTCAGGGATTGATCTGCCCGAGCTTGCAGAGATTGACCACATCCGAGTCCGATATAGTGAACATCCAAACAATGTAGAGCACAATATAGACGATCAGAGCACTATTGCGCGCGTACTATTACTTCTAGCAGAGGTTAACAACGGTTGGAGACAGCCACTTTTGACACCTATGCCGGGCTACACTGGCTCAGCAGGTTTGGTTAACCACTCAGGAGAAACCGTTTTTGTTTTGTGGTTTAGTGAGAACAGGAAAGGAGAGTGGTGGTTAGGTTCTGCTGACAGAACTAAAGAAGGCGGTATAACTTATATCCGAAATCGTCGTGATGACATTACCAAAGAGTTATCCCAATTGTTGATCTCTGAGGAAAAGTAAATTTCTAAAAAGCAGAGACACGCGATAGGAGAGCTGAGGAGCTAACAGACTGTTACGGAATCGATATTGTGTTAGATCGCTTTGTTGGCCCTTCAAACAACATACCGGTAGTGGCAGCCTCAATGTATAAGGATGACTTATGGGTACTCGTCACACAGGCAGGAACTGATTCCGATTTTAATCTTTGGAAGAAACTTCTATCTCGATTTGTCGATAAGTCTGGCGATAATGGACAATGCCTAGATTCTATCAATTCCTTCAACATCTAAACTCACTAATTGGCATTACACACGAGCAAGGGAGTCGCAGCTGGTACACAGATGAATCAAAGAAATTGCTCTTGTGCGTACCGTATCCTGAATTTTCTAGAGACAATTTCTATCGAGGAACACTAGGCAGTTGTTTTACTCAGCAATTCATATTCGCTAAAGATTCCGCCCATGCTTATAAACTAGAGGAACATACTGATCTTATTTGTACCGGATGAAGCGGCCATTTAGTGGCGCTTTTCCAGCGAAGAGGCGGCGACTGGGGACGTCATCAAGGGATCTGACCCCTTGATTTGAACAGGAGTTGATCTTGACGAGTAAGACAAATTAAAAAGCCCACTTATAGTGGGCTTTTTAATTTGGCGCACCCGGAGAGATTCGAACTCCCGACCAAGTGGTTCGAAGATTGAACCTTTCAGAGATATATTTATATAAATATCAATTGCTTGCGATCTTGGTCAGATTTCAAATTGAGTCTACTTTAGCCATACGAATTACTGATTAGGTCTCTATCGGGACATTCCACCGCAGTAAGGTTCGCTCAATGTTGGAATTCCATGAATTCGATGGGATACTCCTACTCAACCTTTAGAAACGTGCAGGCACTGTTTTGACTCAACAACACGGATGCACACTATACAAATAGTATGGCGGAGAAAATTTTTAGCATGAACAGAAAACGATTCTGGAAAATCGTGACCTTGGCAGTTGTATTTCTTCTGATGATCTCAGTGTCATACGAAATACGATTATTGGGTATATTCATCGAAACAATCGGACTGGACATGTTCATACTACTTTTCGAAGTCCAGATACTCGCTATCTTTATATCTTTCTACAACCAGCTAGTTAGACCAGTTCTTGTTCGTGTGAATTGGGCACTCAATCGAATCGACCCTTACTACTTCGTTCCTTCAATAGATACAATCAAGAAATGCCCAGCAATATTAGTGCATTCTGTTCCACTCCTTGTTCCCTGCTACCTAATACTTTTTTTAGGGCTAACGGTGTACTCGTGAAAGCCACTGACATTTCTCCCAAAACTTGAACCACAATCAACCGTAATTTCCGGCACACTCTTTCGTCTCGCTGATAAACTCACTACACCTATCTAGGCTATCCTCCCCTGCGACTTATTGTATATATCTGATATTCAATGAGTATTTCCAAGCAATAAGCTTTTCGTCCAAGGAATTGTTGCGCGGTTCGAAGATGGAACCTTTTAGAAACTTATTTACATAAATATCAATTACTTGCGATCTTGGTCAGATTTCAGCTTGAGTCTATCTTAGCCTTGCGAATAGCTAGTTAGCTCGCTTGCGGAGCACACCGCTATAGGAACACTCACACGCTATTGGCATTCCACGAGTTCGATGGGATACACTGCTATCAGTCTTTAACCGCGTGCACGCATGGTTTTCACTTGATAATGCGCAAACACACTATATTGATAGTTATGCACTAATCCTCAGTCTCGATCACACAGGAGAGAAAAATGGATTTTGAAAAGCTCGCATACCCAGAAAAGTTGACTATCGCAGGCGCGGAATACAATGGACAACGCAACATGTCCACAGGTAAAGTTCTGGTGCCCTATACAGATGAACCAGATGTGGGTATTGGCGATGTTATTACTCAAAAATCAGGTAAGCGCGCAATACATCTCAAAGTTATAGATGCTTCATTCTTAGAGGGCGGCACTCTAGGGGTAGGTTCTAAGCATCCTCACATGTTGACTCTTAAAGTCGAAAATACAACTGCACAGCCTCATGTTACTAAGCATGGTGATTCAACTTTTAATATTGGCTCGATAAATGGAGAAAATATCCAAGTAGGTAACAGTAATACATTAACTACAAATGTAACCATTCAAGAGTTAGCGGAAAAAATCTCTAAAAGTGATGACCCTGACGCCAAATCAAAATTGAAAGAGTTTTTACAAAACAGCACTGTTGGAAGCCTTATAGGTGCAGGGGCATCAGCGTTAATAGGGATGCTGTAAGTGCAAAACAAAGCCTTCATACTCGCTCACAAGCTCGCGCGGTTTGTGGCGGTGTCACGTTTTACTCGGTAGCATAGGCGTAATATGCTTTCTTAGAGGCAGGCTCGAATTCTGGCAAGGCTCCAGTGATATTTAGACCGTACATTCACATTTCTTATGAGATAGCACGCTTGCACATTGTAGGTAACTAAGATGGATAGTACTGAGCTAGAATGGAATTACTTCAACATGCAGGTTGACCTGCATAACTCTTACTTAGATTTAGCCCTCAAACTGAATTTATTCTATTACGCCATCACCGGAGCTATTCTTTCATTTTACTTTACCAACACAGAAATCGAGGACGCTAAGTATGCCTTGTGGCTTCCAATTTCACTAAGTGTAGGACTAAGTGTTGTTTTCCTCTGGGGCGCAAAACAAGCTTTAAACCTTAGAGAACTAATCAAAGCGTCTGCTCTTAACCTTGGATTCCAAGGATACCCTGAAGGTATGGTTTTGGTGCTTGTATGTGCTGTTTTCGGCCTAATACTTGCCGTAGTTTCAACTGCTTTGCTCTGGTACTTGATATGCTATTTGTGACCTCTGATCAATCGGCCATTGTCGTCTTTGACGCCACAAACAACCTCGCCGGCATTTCAGCTCCGAGTCGTTGCTAAAAGCAATATTATTCTAATCATCTGTGATATAAGACGTAACTAAATATCCGAGACACTGCGGAAATAACAGACATGATTGAAAGAGATAGAGACAATATATCCGATGTCAACCACGAGCTTGACGTGATAAATGAGAAAATTAGTCATATACAGGAAATCACCTCAACAATTGAGAATCTGGCTGCATCAGGGCTTGAGGCGTTTAACCAGCATCTAACCTCTCAAGATCAAAACAAGAGATTGGAAATTGAGTTTAGAGACAAGAAGAACAAACGCGCGCTTATTTTGTTAGGCGTGATTGTAAGTGCTGTTTTAGTTCTAGTGCTTACCGCCATGCTGCACGAACAGTTTCAACTTGTAAGCACTATACTGAACTCCAGCTTAGCACTTGGCGCTGGAGCCGGATTAGCTAAATTCATAAGCAGTGGTCATGACTAATGCTATGCGAATTCACGCAGGTACATAAACGCGTAATTTTTCCGATTTTTTTAATCTGACGTATTGCCGTGACTCAAAATCAGTACTGGACTGAAATCTATCAACTAAAAATGCATATTGCATTTATCGAGCTATTGCTAGAAAGATCTGAGAAAGTCGACCGAGGTCTAAGAATCGTGGTAGCCGTAGCCTCTAGTTCAAGCATTGGGGCATGGGCAATATGGAATACGCTGTCTTGGTTGTGGGCAAGTGTTATCGCCTTGTCTCAGGTAGTGACTGCTATAAACCAGTATTTACCCTACAGAAGCAGGATGAAAGCATACTCATCTCTTTTAGTTGACCTCGAAGAACTAATGATACAAGCAGAATTAAAATGGCATTCCATTTCCGACGGGCAGCTCACTACAGCCGAAATAAACAAAGCGCGATTTGAAATTAGGAGCTCGAAACAAAAGTCACTTAACAAGCATATTCAGACCACCATACCAACTGATAAGAAGCTGCAAGAAATTGCTGAAATGCAAGCATCAAACTATTTTCTTACCTTTTATAAGTAGGAGGCTTTATGCCCGATAATCAGAATTCTCAGCCCAGCCCGCCACAAACTACTAACAGGCCTGTTAGAATAAATGAAGAAAAAGGCTTGCAGCCTCCGGCAAGCCCGCCCCCTCCAATGCCGACAGTTCAGCCACCTAAGGAATAGATGGCAAACAGTACTATCAATATTGGAGACAATCGTGAAGGGTTCAATCGCACGAGAGGACACGCTAAAGTAGAGTCCATTTAGTATTCTTATGAAGGAATAGAACTATGCGGAACTCACACAACAATCCGCAACAATTGCTTCCGCCCGCCGCTGGCACAGCGCTAGGCTTTTACGACCGCCCTTGCGCGGGTGTTAGCAGGTAAGCTACATGCCTATTCTTTCAAATTCTCTTTCCGTTTGGGATATATCCCATCGCTGGGCAGGTTGCGATCCAGACACTTTCCGCCTTCGATTGCCCTTACTTGTAAAGGACTACGCAAGACTTTTATTCAATGAGATTCTTGAAGGTAATCTTTTTTGCGAAACACTGATTCAGGCAAAACGCCCCTCGGATTCGAAAGCTGACCCCCAGTACTACATTCGCAGTCATCTCAATGACATTGATATGTGCATATGGGGAAAGCGGTATAAGCGCAGCCTCATGAGGTGGGCTCAGATCCCTCGGTATGAGTTTGAGGATTGGTGTGGACGTTATTCTATTCCTCTTCCTGAGTTTTGGTTTCCTACTGGTTGGAATCAACATTACGAAGGCCCTGAGTATGGCGCACGCGCACTATGGGTTTATCACATTGAGCCAGACGAATCCGGAGGAGTTAGCTTTGGATTCGATATCCCAAACTCAGACGAAAACGAGTCGGTTACTGCTGAATCCTCGCAAAATGATCCTGATAAACTCGGCGCTAATCAGCAAGCCAAGTTCATTGCGCAACGCATGGCAACACAACTTTGGAAGGAATACCCACAGAGAACTATTACGGAGATGGCACGCGATGCAGACATCCTCAAGTATTCTGGTGCAGCTCATTATCTGACTGTTTTGCCTCGGTGGCTGAGTGAAGTAGCGCCTAAACATATTAAGGGAAAACGAGGCAGACCTAGGAAAAAACCTAATACAGACTCAGATTAACCTCCAAACCTATAGCTATACAACTCGTTGATTCCACTGCATATATAATTCGCATGTCCCATTTTTCACACTATTAGATTATTCTCCGTCCGTTTTTCTTGTTCAATTTGACGAACATTGTAAGTGCTCTTAACCAAAAGGAGCTTTTACGATGAACTCGAAAACTAACGATGATTTAAAAACGAGCCGACGGGATGGACATGCACACGCCCCGCGGGTGCTTGCCAGCTCGTTGGCAGGTTGTGAAAAGGGTACGCAGTCTAGTAACACAGTACCCTCTAATAGCAATAACAACATATCAACCACCGTTCTACGTTCGGCAATTGATAGTTTGTATCTAAGCTATCACGGCGAATTGTCAGAACTCTCCGCTACACGATTAAGCCATCTAAAATCCTTGGCGCAGTCTCCTAGGGAACATTCGGCTACGCTTGCTCAGATAACTCTAGGCGGTCATTTGTTTGAAGTGAGCGGCAATGGTAGACACCCTTTCGCATTTGTTCTATCTAGTCCCTTCTATCGACTTGAGATAGCTAAGCGAGGGGCAAAACACACGCCTATGGTTCACTGTAAGATTGCGAGTGAACTATTAAGCATGATGCCTACTGACAAGATTATTAAAAATCTGCACTCCATTGTTGGGGAGCTGGGAACAGCCGTTGGTGCTGCCCATGTTAGTCGCTGTGATCTTTGTGTGGATTTCGTCACGAACTATTCAATCGAGTCTATCCGCAATGATGAATGGGTCACTAAGGCGAGAAACTTTTCTTCGCACGTTACTGATCGCGTTTTTTCGGGAGTATCCATTGGGGCAGGCTCGCCTTTGTCCGCTCGCCTTTATAACAAGACCATAGAAATGAAGAAAAACCCCCGCCCTTATCTAGAAGATATTTGGCGGCAGTGTGGTTGGGATGGCGTATCTGAAGTCTGGCGCTTAGAGTTTCAATTTCGACGACAACCCCTGCGCGATGTGTTGATCGTGACATACGCTGACCTTATGACTTCACTTAGTGGCCTATGGGGTTATAGCGCGACCAAATGGCTTCGCCATACTAGCCCGAGTGATTCAGATAAAACTCAATCTCGATGGCCTCTGTCCTCTTTATGGCACACATTGAGTGAGGCAGGCTGGCAAGGAGAGAAGCATTTAGCCCGTACCAATCTACAGCCCTCTAAGGCGCCTTCAGATCAATTCCTGTTTGTGAACAGCCTGAGTTTCCTCTCTTCCTACATGGCTCGCGAGGGCTACGTCGATGCGGGTGAGGCCATCCTGCAATACTTCCAAGATGCTCAGGACTTCCACAACGAGGATTCAGTCTCCACTGGCGAGGACTTTGACACCTATATCAATTTGAAGGTGGCTCAGAAATGTAAAGCCTATGGCACGACTCGCAACTCTCCTCTTGGTGGAGGTTCGCACCCCGATGACAGTATTAAGGCAAGGGCTTACAGGAGATTGAGTGATGGAGAATGACCATGAAACCCTCGACCTTCAAACGGCTGCTGACTTCCTCTTGGTTCACTGGCAAACCTTACGGGGCATGGCCTCAAGGGGTGAAGTCCCTGCCGCTAAGCTGGGGCGTCGATGGGTATTCCTTAAGGATGATCTTGTCACGCATCTGCGTTCCCAGTACTCTCGTGGGCGACCAAGGTCGCAAGTTCAACATATAGGAGAATCACTATGTTGCACAAACGACCCAATTCGCAGTACTGGTGGTGCGACTTTACAGCACCGGACGGAAAGCGAATACAACGCTCTACTAAGACAGTAGAACGTAAATTGGCGCAGGAGTATGAAGATACTTTGCGCTACCAAATGTGGCGAGTTATCCAATTGGGTGAGAAGCCGCGAAGAACTTGGAAAGATGCAGCAACACGGTGGTATCGGGAGACTAACCGAAAATCAAAAGAACCTATTTTGGCTGCTTTTAAGTGGCTCGATAGGTATCTAGGGGATTTGTACCTAGATCAGATTACGCGGGAAGTCATCGACAAGATTACCGACGATAAACTCAAGACAGGCGTCAAACCGGCAACGGTGAATCGCTTACTAGAGATTATCAGGGTGATTTTAAATACTGCTGTAAAGCATTGGGAATGGATAGATCGTGCACCCCATGTGCGGTTGTTAAGGCAACCCACACGGCGTATTCGATGGCTAACACGGGAGGAGGCTGACACCCTCCTCTCTCACTTGCCAGAACACACGCGCACAATGGCTAAATTTTCACTGGCAACCGGATTACGGGAAACCAATGTCACGAGGCTACAGTGGGCGCAAGTCGATCTAGAAAGGCGTTCGGCCTGGATTCACGCCGATCAATCTAAGACAGGCCGACCGATAGGAATACCACTTAATCGGGAAGCTGTCGTACTGCTGCGGGGCGAATTGGGTAAGCACAAGAAATATGTGTTCACTTACAACAAAAAGCCTGTTTTACGTTGCAATACGAAGGTGTGGCGCAAGGCGTTACAACTGTCTGGCATAGAGGATTTTCGCTGGCACGATCTGCGGCATACGTGGGCGAGTTGGCATGTCCAAAACGGCACTCCAATGCATGTCTTACAAGAGTTAGGAGGATGGTCGGATATTCGAATGGTGCAACGATACGCGCACCTTTCTCCGGAGCATTTAGCGCCGTATGCGGAAACTTTGTGCAGGCTTCAACCTGTCACTACGTTATCCACTACACACGCTTACCAGAGATAAAAAAAGCACCTACCTGTAATACAGATAAGTGCTTGTTTTTAAGTCTTTTATAACTGGCGCACCCGGAGAGATTCGAACTCCCGACCAAGTGGTTCGAAGCCACCTACTCTATCCAGCTGAGCTACGGGTGCGTGCGGAGCGTGATTATATAGAAGTGAAATACAATGGTCACTTGATTATTGACCAGCCCCACCAATCTACCCACTTCCGTGGGCTGGCATGCCTTGGACTAAAAACCTCTAGCCAATATCGCCACAGGCAAGTAGACTTCTGCTCCTTGTAAAAGTAACAGAATGTGTTTTTGACGCCACAAGCGTCTTTTCACCCCTCTAGCTCCATCAATCAATGAACGGAAACCCAACACCGTGTTAATACGTCAAATTTCGATCGTCTCCATTTTAGCCACATCATCACCACTACTATTTGCCGCCGAGCCTAGCTCTCAGTTAACCGAGATCCTGGTGAGCCCCACTCGTGTCGCCAATACTGAGCCAGCAGGGACCTTTGCATCCGTCACCACCCTGCTGCGTTTTGATCCACAAACCGAGATTCAATCCCGGGGCCTACCCGAAGGTCAGGCTGACATCGCCGTGCGCGGTGGTCTGTTTGAAAACACTGGCTTCAAGCTTGGGGCTGCGACGATTGTCGACCCGCAAACGGGGCACTACGCCGCTGAGATGCCCATTGATCCTGCGCTCTTGTCCACCCCCACAATCTTGACCGGGGGCGATAATGCATTGGCAGGCTTTAACTCCAATGTCGCCACAATTGAGTACAGCATTCCCGTTTTAAAGCAAAGTGCTGAGGTCAACCTAGGGGTCGGGACTGACTCCTTGCTGTTCTCTTCCGCGCGCTATGCCGATACTGCTAACTACAACGGTGCGCAATATGGCTTGCAAATTTCCGGCGCTGCCTCTGAGGGCGAAGGCTCGGTGAGCAATGGCGACCACGAGTACAAGCGCTATAACTTGCAGCTTCAGCGCATTGCCGGCAACACGCAGTCGGACCTAATCATTGCCTACCAAGACAAGTTCTTCGCTTGGCCTGGCGCTTACACTGGCTTTGCAACACTGCCAGAAACCGATGACACCCAAACCACTTTGCTGCTTGCTAATCACCGCAGAACCTTAAGCCGTGGTTGGGTTCAAATGTCAGGCTTCTTCCGCCAGCTCGATGACAACTACGATTTTGATCGGCGCAATAAAGAATCAGGGGCGCCTGGCGCTTTTGAACACAAAACAGAAAACTATGGGCTTGCGGTAGAAGGCTCGGTGGATTTCGCAAGACTCAGCTGGGAGTTTAGCGGGCAAGTATCCAAAGATAAGTTGCTTCGTTCAACAGACTTAGACACATCGAACTTAGATGGTCGTTACTATGGTAGCTTCCGCATCGCGCCTTCCTATGTGTTCGCAGTGCCCAATGATCAAACGGTCACTGTGCGTTTCGGCGCGGTGGTTGATGCCTCAAGCGAAGACAGCAATGCCACGTCTCCCGTTTTTGATATCACACTGACTACCCCAACCACTGGTGGGCAACGCACACTCAAAGCTGAGTATGCCGGCACTAGTCAGTTGCCCGGCTACACGGCGCTAAACTCTAGCCCTAATGGTTTATTTGGCGGCAACGCTAACCTTAGCCGTGAAAAGGCCCGTCAGTTTATTGTGACCTTGGCGCAAGAGGGGCCCGACTGGATAGCCTCTGCAGCGGCCTTTTACCGTGAAGATGAGAATTTAGTGGATTGGACGTACTCGCTCAGCTCTAGTTCTGCACGGCAAGCCAATGCGGTCAATATGGATGTTAGCGGGGTTGAGTTATTGCTGCGCAAGCAGTGGGAACGTGTCGACTTAAGCCTAGGCTACACCTTCTTAGAGAAAGAGTCTGATTACGGCACGGCCAATGTCGATGCTAGCTTCTATGCACTGAACTACGCGCGCGACCGCGCTACGGTGTCTGTCAGTTATCAGCTCAATGAGCGCTATGAATTGCGTTTAGATAATGAGTATCGCAAGCAGGTTGCCAACCCACTGCGCACTAGCAACGACAGTGCCTTATTGACTGCCGCGTCGCTAGGCTGGACATCGCCGCAGTTCGATGAAATTACTGCAGACCTGCGCATCGACAATCTAACCGACGATGACTACCAGCCCTTCCCTGGGACGCCCGCGGTAGGCCGTCAAATTAGCTTTAACGTTCGCTACCGCTTCTAAGCTTAATCGACGCTGGCACTAGTGACTTGCACGCTCACTTGGCCAGCGCTCGGCGCGACTCCTTCGGGGTAGCTTAAGCCAGAATCCACGTCGCCGCTCTGCCCTGGGTTTAATAGTGGCAGCACGGCGGCGCGGCCCACTTCCTGCCCATTGATGATGGCGCGAAACTCCACACGCACACTGCGCACAGGCATTGGCGAGGTATTCTGCGCTCTTGCCACTAAGCGCCCCTGCGCCGTGACATAGGCTTGCACACTAATGTACTGCCCAGGGTTGTCCGCTATATCTAATTGCATAAATGCTGAGCGTGATCGCTCACCAATCGCCCCCTGCGCTTCGGCCGCTATCTGGTAATACTGTTTGGCCACTGCACGGTCATTGCTCTGTAGTGACAGGTCACCCAGTTCAGTCATTGCCAAGGCCGTGGGCAATAATTTGATACTCGCTTGCAGGTCTCTGGTGGCGCGTTGCTCCTGACCCTGACGTGAATAAGCGACCCCGCGACCTAGGTAGTAATCGAAATAATTAGGGTCCTGCGCAATCGCACGATCATATTCAGCCACCGCTGCTTCATAGCGGCGCTGATAGACCAAGATGTCTGCTTGCAGGCCAAGAAAACGTGCCTCATTGGGCACTAGGCTTAACGCCGTGTCCAAACGCCGTGATGCTTCTTCTAAACGGTCTTGTGCAATGAGCTGCTCTGCTTCATCAAACGCATCGTAGGCGGGTTTTGATTCACGTAGAAACTGCGTGGCCTCTTGATAGCGTTCAACCCCAAGCTCGCCGCCAGTAATACCCTCTGCACGCAGTTCGGCCACTAGCAGTCGATTGTTCTGTACACGCTCTTGCGAAGGCGGGTGCGAGGCGAACAAGCCATCGAGCCAGTTACTGCTGCCTTGGCCTTGTGAGAGCCGCACAAAAGTCTCCTGCAGACTAATCGCCGCGGCAGGGTCATAGCCAGCTTTGGTCATATAGCGAATGCCATAGGCATCGGACTCGCGCTCGGCCTCACGGCCATAGCGTTGGGTGAGCAATTGCGCGCCAAGCTGTGCACCACCGACCGCGTAGTCAGCATACTCACTGCCCTGCACCGCTATTGCCCCGACCACCATGGCCCCTTGCAATAACATGCCCCGCTCCATCGCCTGTGCGCCATGGCGTGCCGCCGCATGCACAATCTCGTGCCCCAAAACGGCGGCAAGCTCGGCCTCACTGTTTAACTCCACCAACAAGCCTCTATTGACGGCAATCTTGCCCCCTGGCAATGCCCAGGCATTGGGTACGGAGTTATTGAGCACGACAAATTCATAGGGCAATTGCCTATCACTAACCGCGGCCAAACGATTACCAACCTCTTGCACATAGGCCGAAAGCTGCGGGTCGACACTAAGCTCACCGCCCTGCCCTTGTTGTGAGGGCAAATACTGCTGCTGCCCTATCGTCAGTTCGCGCTGCTCTGAAATAAAGCTGATTTCACGTTGCCCAGTCACGGGGTTAACGGCGCACGCGCCCAACGCGGCGAGCAATAGACCGCCTATAAAGGCTTGCACCGCTTTGCTTGGAAATACTGTCATTATGGAGCGTCCTTTCTTCAACATAGAGCTTTCAGTGTAAAACGAGCGCAACCCTGCTGACTAGTCGGCGATTTGCTCGATTTAGGCTATGCTTGTGACAGGATCAACAAAAGGAAGATGTTTATGAGCGATCGCTGCAGTTGGGCCGGTTCAGACCCTTTATACGTGGCCTACCATGACACGGAATGGGGCGTTCCCGTCCATGATGAACGAACATTGTTTGAGTTTCTCAGTTTAGAGTGCCAACAAGCTGGCCTGAGCTGGATTACAGTCTTGCGCAAACGCGAGCACTACCGCAAACGCTTTTATAATTTTGACCCCAAAAAAGTCGCTAAGATGAGTGATGCCGAGATCGAGGAACGCCTTTTAGATACAGGGCTCATTCGCAATCGCTTGAAGCTTTACTCCTTGCGCAGCAATGCTGTGGCGTTTCTTGCGGTGCAAAAAGAGTTTGGTAGCTTTGACCAATATATGTGGTCATTCGTTGGCGGCAAAGTTGTCGATGGCAAACGCCAAACCATGGCCGATGTGCCTGCTACCTCGCCGATCAGCGATGCCTTATCGAAAGATCTGAAAAAGCGCGGCTTCAAATTCGTGGGCTCGACTATTTGCTACGCCCATATGCAAGCCACCGGCATGGTCAATGACCACGTGAGCACCTGCTTTCGCTATCAAGAGGTCAAAAAACTGCGCAATTCCTAAAAACAATTCCCTGCGCCCTATAGCGCAGGGCTCGATCGGTCCAGGCTACCAACATCCAAAAGTGGTGAGGCATCAATGTCGCCAGCGTCCATCATCTCGGCAACGCGCTGCAATGACGCTAAGATCATGCTGCGCTCCCAATCCTTTAGCGCCGCAAACTGACGTACGAATGTATCTTGCAAAGGCTCTGGTGCCATCTCCAACACTGAAACACCCTCATCAGTAAGGCGCACACTGACTTTTCGCTTATCAAGCTCCGAGCGTTCACGCTTCACTAGCCCCGATTTTTCCAATCGATCCAAAATAGAGGTCAATGTCGCTTGGCTTAAGCTGATATTGTTCGCTAACTCACTAATAGTCGATAGTTTATTGTCCCGCACGACCTTCAAAAGAATGAGCTGTGATGAGGTTAGCCCTGACATTCTAGTGACCTGCCGCGAATGCAAATCTGTGGCGCGAATCACCCGCCTAATCGCTTTTAACACTTGTTCAAATTCAACTTCATTTTGGCGTTTTTCCGTGCCCGTCAAATTCGGTTCAGGCCGCATTATTGCTTGTGTTACAGCGGATTGCTGATTGCTTTTCAACTTACACCTCGAGTGATTACACCTAATTATATTTAGACATCAAAGTATTTTTTTGTTAGGATGCGTTCCGATATTGGAATCGTATCACATTAATTTCGTTATTATTTTTGAAATATAACCTTATTAATATAGATCAACACATACCAAGGAGATGGCGAGAAAGTTTAGATAGCCAAATATTTATTATGAATAGTTTTCAAGAGGGCATCAGCTCTCAAGAAAGACCAAGACAAAAACTTACCATCCGCAATCCCAAACCCACTGACGCAATTTCTGTGCACAATTTAATTCGTGCCAGTGCTTTCGTGGATGACAACTCCCCTTATCTTTACCTTCTTGTGTGTTCGCATTTTGCGAAAACTAGCGCGATCGCTGAGCGCAATGGTGAAACCGTGGGCGTTATATCGGGATACATTCCCCCAGAACAGCCTGACACGCTATTTGTTTGGCAAGTTGCCGTTGACCCTATGATGCGCCGCCAAGGTTTGGCTCGCACCATGTTGAAATCAATGCTGCTTGGCGAAGCGTGCAAGAATGTTCGATTCATAGACACTACCGTCACAGCAGACAACAGTGCCTCGCGCAGACTCTTCACAAGTTTTGCCAATAAGCTCGACTGTCCTCTCAACGAATCCGTGCTGTTCGATCGCAAAGAACACTTCTTAAACCTGCACGATTCAGAGCACTTATTGCGCATTGGACCATTCTCAATTGCGCCACTCGCAAACGAAGAAACTAATAATCCTACAAAAGAGCTGGAGACATCGTAATGACTGACATATTTGACGAACTTGAATCAGAAGTACAGAGCTATGCACGAGCCTTTCCGGTGACATTCAATCGCGCGAAAGGCAGCTGGCTATACGACCAAGAAGGCAAGGCCTATCTAGACTTTCTAGCTGGTGCTGGAACACTGAACTACGGCCACAACAACGACAATATTAAACAAGCGTTGCTGGATTACATCCAAGCCGACGGCATTACTCATGGCCTCGACATGCACACCGATGCCAAAGAGAACTTCCTTAACACCTTCAATGATTTGATTCTAAAACCGCGCAAGTTGCAATATAAAATGCAGTTCACGGGGCCAACAGGCACCAATGCGGTAGAAGCGGCACTTAAAGTAGTGCGTAACGTCACTGGGCGCTCAAACATTGTTGCCTTTACCAATGGCTTTCACGGCGTATCACTTGGTGCCATGGCAGCAACAGGGAACTCACACCACCGCGACGCCGCCGGCATCAGCCTACCGGGTGTTACCCACATTCCTTTTGACGGTTACGGCGGTCAAGATATCGACTCAATTGCGTTGCTTGATGCCTTGGTTTCAGACAATTCAAGCGGAATGGACAAGCCGGCAGCGGTCATCGTTGAGACTATTCAGGGCGAAGGCGGCTTGAATGTCGCACGCAAAGAATGGCTGCAAAACCTAGAGAAGGTCTGCCGCAAGCACGAAATTCTGTTGATCGTTGACGATATTCAAGCAGGTTGTGGCCGTTCAGGTCGTTTCTTCAGCTTCGAAGAAGCCGGCATCAAGCCAGACATTGTCACTTTATCGAAATCGTTGAGTGGCTATGGTTTGCCATTCGCTGTGACTTTGATTAAGCCTGAGCTCGACACATGGAAGCCAGGTGAGCACAACGGCACATTCCGCGGCAACAACCACGCCTTCGTCACTGCAGCAAAAGCACTTGAGCACTATTGGGCAGATGACAAGTTCCAAACAGAAGTGCAGTTGAAGGTTCGTCAGCTAGCCACGCGTTTGCAGCGCATTGCCAAGGCTTATGATCCGTCATTGATCACAGCCAAAGGGCGCGGCTTCATGCAGGGGCTTGAGTTCAACAGCGGCGATCTTGCTGGCCGAGTTTGTCGTGAAGCGTTCTCGCGCGGATTGATTATCGAAACTAGCGGCTCAGAAAGCCAAGTAGTGAAATGCCTATGCCCACTCACTATTACGCAGGAAGAACTTGAGAAGGGGCTAACCATTCTTGAGCAATCAGTTGCTGCCGTTCTACTTGTAGAGCTAAGCATTGCGTCATAAGCAAAGGATAGGAACGAATGATTGTTAGAAATTTAAAAGACTGCGAAAACTCCGAGCGCTGCGTGCGCTCGGAGACGTGGCAGAGTGTGCGCATGTTGTTGGCTAACGACAAGATGGGCTTCTCTTTCCACATCACCACCATCTTTGCCGGCACAGAAACCCATATGCATTATCAACAGCATTTGGAATCGGTGTACTGCATGTCTGGTAAAGGGCGCATCAAGAATCTTGCGGACGATAGCGTTCATGAGATTAGCCCTGGCACTCTGTATATTCTCGATCAGCATGACAAGCACATCTTGTATGCCGAAGAAGAGCTGAGCTTAGCGTGTGTGTTCAACCCGCCGATTACAGGCCAAGAAACGCACAATGAAGATGGCTCATACCCCTTAATAACGGAGTAATTTCAAGCGCCAATATCGCTCAGTAACAATAGCCCGGAGTCACCATGCTTGTAAGTTTTATCATCTGCCTTCTTGCGTTTGTTCTGATCGGTATTAGCGCTGCTCGTAAAAGTCGCGGCACCAGTCGCGACTATTACCTCGCTGATCAAAGCGTCCCCCCTTCCCTCGTCGGCTTGTCTGCCGTTGCCACCAACAACAGTGGTTATATGTTCATCGGAGCCATTGGCTACACCTATGCCACCGGGCTTGCCTCAATTTGGCTCATGGTCGGGTGGATCGCTGGTGACTTTATGGCCTCGCTCTATGTGCATCATAAACTGCGTGAAGCCGCCGCCAAATCAGGGGAATCTAGCTATGCAGGCATGCTGAGCAACTGGGGTTTTGGGCGGCATTACACGACTTTGCGCCGCGTCGCGGCAGTCATCACCTTGATGTTTCTTTTAGCCTATGCGAGTGCGCAATTAATCGCAGGCAGCAAAGCCTTGAGCGTGCTGCTCGACTGGCCTATTTGGGCAGGCGCTGTTTTAGGGTCCATCATCGTCGTTGCTTACTGCTTCTCAGGCGGCATCAGAGCGTCAATTTGGACGGATGCAGCACAATCGGTGGTCATGGTATGCGCCATGGCCTTATTGCTAACCGTGGGGCTTAACGCAAGCGGCGGCTTTGCCGGTGCTAGCGAACAAATGGGCGCTATTGAACATTTTCTCGATTGGTATCCGCAAGACCTCCCATTCCCCGGCATAGGGGGCGGCATCTTATTCGCGGCCAGCTGGATGTTCGCAGGCCTTTCAGTGATCGGCCAACCGCATATCATGATTCGTTTTGCCGCACTGGGTAATGCCGACCAGATGCGCCGTGCACGTGTGTATTACTATGTTTGGTTTACGGTGTTCTATTGCATGGCAATCGGCGTTGGCTTATTGGCGCGCATTCTACTGAACAACCCCGCGGAATTTGATGCCGAACTGGCACTGCCTACTATGGCATTGGAATTGCTGCCGGGGCCGTTGGTGGGCTTAGTGTTAGCTGGCATCTTCGCCGCCACGATCTCCACCGCCGACTCCCTCATATTGAGTTGCTCGTCAGCGCTGAGTAACGACTTATTGAAAAACAAGATTGAATCGAGCCTCTTGATCCGGCTATCGACTCTGGGGATGACCGCAATTGCCTTGGCACTCACGTTTAGCGAAGAACAGAGCGTGTTCGCACTGGTGATTATGGCTTGGTCTGCGTTAGCCAGCGCCTTTGCCCCACTATTGCTCGTGTTGTGCTTTGGGCAACGCCCTAGTGAAAAGCTCGCGTTGACCATGATGATCGGCGGCTTATTAGTAGCGATTATTTGGCGCTGGGCTGGGTTGGCAGGCGCGGTTTATGAAGGTATGCCAGGCATTCTATTCGGCTTGCTAATCTATGCAGTAGGTAGCCGCGTAAGCAAGCCTGCCGAGCCCCTCAGGGCCGGCAGCGAAGCTTAGTCGTACTGACTAGCCCCGTTGAGCTCTTCCAAGGCGAGCCGGTTTAGCTCCACCTCGCCTTTTTGAAACACCACTTTGTGCAGCATCTCGGTCAGTGACTGCCTAAAGGTATCAGGGTGCAAATAGCCACACGCGGCGCCATCACTCCTATCCAAGGCCCGCTTCTTGAGATCCTCGCGGTGATCTTCGGTCACGATGATCACCGGTGTAGCAGCACGCAAGGGGCTGCTCTTTTCTATTGCGCGCAGGCGATAAAGAAATTGATCGCGAGGTTTTTTGTAGTTGTTCCAACCGGTAATCACGCATGAGAGTTTATTGGTTAAAAAACCAAACCCTCGATCATATTGCTTAATCGCATCCATGGCGTTGGACTCATTATAAGTATTGATACTGGTATACAACCCAGTGGCACCAATCTCTGCAGCGATTTCATCTACCAGTTTATTGTCTAGGTCATAGACCAAGATCACGGGCTTAAAACTCATTCTCTAACCTCTTATTATTCTTAACGCAGCAGCTGTCCGCCGTCCACGTCTACCGTAGTGCCCGTAGCATAGCCATTATTCATTAGGTAGATCAATGCGCTTGCCACTTCCTCTGGTCGCCCGACACGCTCAATAAGCTGACCTTTGACCATCCCAGCAACTGCCATATCACGCTTATCACCAAGCCCGTCAAACAGCGCCGTGTCAATGATGCCTGGGGAGACGACGTTGACCCGGATCGGGGCTAGCTCGATCGCAAGGCACCGAACTAAATTCTCAACTGCAGCACCAACACAGCTCAACACTGAGCTATTGGCCTTGAGTTTGCGCGCAGGCGCGCCGCTCACCAGAGTGATCGACCCGGCTTCGGCCATGAAAGGGACGCCACAACGGACAACCTTTGAATACCCCCAAAGTTTGCCAAAGGCTTCTTGGAATTGCTCATCGGTTTGTTCCACAAAGGGCTTGAGGGTGCGGCTGGCCCCAGTGGCAGCTGAGACCAAATGATCGATCGTTCCGACCTCTTTAAAAAGCGCTTTCAGCGCCTCTTGGTCATGGGTATCGGCAGAGACAATTTTAACGGCCTCACCCAATTGCGCCCGAGCTTTTTCGATATGCGCCGCTGACCGGCCAACTGCCCACACATTCGCCCCTAGTTGCGAAGCGGCTACCGCCGTGGCCAGCCCGATGCCAGACGTCCCGCCGATGACAACGACATTCTTACTCTCTAAGCTCTTTGCTGCTGTGCTACTCATGCTCACTCCCCCATCAATTCAATAGTTTGGTTTGCCGCGCCCCACAAATTTCATGATTCTCACAAAATTAGCGGTACGCCAAAGGCTGCGAATGGTACCATAGTTCCACATTCACTCTTGCCAAGCTCCGCCTTATTAATGGGTTTTCTTCTGCAAACGCTTTACCGCAGATCACATTACTGGCATGGTTAGCGGGCATTCGTTCGATATTGGAGATCTAAATGCTAAGACCTGTTTTATTGATAAGCCTTTGTTCTGCTATTAGCGCATGCGGCACTTGGGTCAATGTGACAGCCGCCGGTCAACTCGTTTCCGTTGCAACACCGGCGCAGGTAGCCAACTGCACACGCATTGGCAGCAGCACAACGAATGCATTAAGCGAAATAGTGTTTGTTGAACGAGGCACTGCGAAACTACAACAAGAGCTCATCGATCTTGCACGCAATGAGGCGGGCGATATGGGTGGCAACCGAATCGTAGTTGAAACACCAATTACCGACGGCAGACAAAGTTTTGGGGTTTATACCTGCCCTTAAAAAAACAGCAATGTTTTAGCACAACCAAAGCGTCACAATAAAAAAATTAAAGCCTGTAGATCACTACAGGGCGTTAGGAAGTTTAGGACAGATGGACAAAAAACTTTTGGCCTTGAGCCGCTGGTTTGCGACTATCCCTACTCTGGTCTTGAAAGCACGCTGGCTAGTATTAACGTTTTTACTAGCTTCCACCGCATTCATGATCTATGGGGCATATACCCACACCTCGCTCGACATGACAATTGATAGCTTCATCGATCAGGACGACCCTGCTATTGAAGCGCTCAATGAATTTCGTGAACAGTTTGGCAGCGACGACTCCGTCTTCCTGGTCTACCGTGCACAAGATGGTGATGTATTCTCTAGAGAATCGCTCAACGCGATTGCACAATTAACCGATGATCTAGAAAACTGGCAAACCTTAGACTCGGATACCCTTCCTGCGCAAGTCAATGGCGTCACGGTCGATGTCGCCGAGCTTGGCAAAATCCGCCGCGTCCAATCCTTAAGCAATATTCGGATTCAACGCAGTGATGCCGACACACTTCGCTCCGAACGCCTCATTCCCAATCCGCTGCCTAGTACGTCGGCAGAAATGCAAACCGTGCGCGACAAGGCCATGAAAGAGGATGACTTTCGCTTATTGTTCTATTCAGAAGACGGGCAATATGCGGGCATTGTCATTCAAACTATTTTTGGTGCAGAACCCGTCGAGGGTTTCACTCCCCAGATCGATTCCGCATCGATCTCTTTGGATAGCAGCTTCAGCGCTTTCGATGACCCAGACAATTTCACCTTGAGTTTTGATGAAGACGCCCAGGTGCAAGACATCCCCTTTCAAGTTGTCGACATGTTTGCCTACAGCCGGTTTTTCAACGCCTTGAAAGCGGCCTACACGCCTTATGAGACTGCACTCGAGTTCTATCCGGTTGGCAATCCTCCGTTGATGGAATTTGTTAACCGCACGATGATGCAACTTGCATTGCTCGGCGGGGTAATGATCTGCATTTTCGTGGCCCTACTTTGGGCGTTATTTCGTTCGCTAAGCGCAGTGATTTGGCCGATTCTTACTATCGCACTTAGCCTTGCCTGGACATGGGGAGCCACCTCATGGATGGGGGTCGCACTGTCGACCATGGTGGCTTTAACCTGCTTGCTAATCTTTGCTGTGGGTATCGCCGATTGCGTGCATGTGATGAGTGCTTACTTCTCTTTTCGACGGGAAGGAAAAAACCATGAAGATGCGCTCTATAGTGCTTATGAAAAAACTGGTCTGGCGATTTTCATTACCACCATTACGACCATGGCAGGCGTGTTAGCGCTGAGCTATTCAGACCTTCTCCCCATTCGCGTTTTTGGCGTAATGTCGGCGCTGGGGGTGTTTATGGCACTGTTCTTCACGATGGTGCTATTGCCGATTCTGTTGAGTGTCTGGCACCCGGGAAGTGAACAGAAGAAACCCTCAGGTTTTGGCCGTCTCGCGCACTATTGGCAGTCGCTTGCACTGCCTATGAAGGGCGTGGTGTGGCTAGTGTACGCCGCTTTCATTTTTAGCCTATTAGGCCCCGTTATCGGCGGCTATGTTGCATTGGTCTCCGTCCTCACAGTCATCGTAATCTCTTGGCAGCAAGCCATACTTGAGAGCGTGCCGCGCATTGTGGCGAGACGGCCAGCGGCAATCTTAGCCATCTTTGGCGCGCTGCTGGCAATTTGCTTATACGGCACCTCACTCGTGCGCATCGACACCAATGTCGCAGAACTAACGCGCGAGGGCAGCGACATGCGCGTCGCCTACACCGTTGTCGATGAGAATATGGCTGGTGCGCAAAGCATGGAAATCATGATCGACACCGGGGTTGCCGACGGCTTGTTGAACCCCGACCTTCTAAAGGCAGTAGACACACTGCAAACGCGCATCATCCAGCGCTACCCAGAGCAAATTTCGCGCACCCATTCTTTGGCGAACATAGTCAAAGACACGAATCAGATCATGAACAACGATGACCCCAGTTTCTATCAAGTGCCTGACACTCAAGCCATGGTGTCGCAGTTACTTTATCTGTTCAATAGTGCCAACCCCGATGACCGCCGCGCGCTAGTCTCCGATGACTATAGCCGCTCACACATCACTATCAATGCCTACAATGCTGGCTCGTACCAATATCAGCAGTTCTTCGATGAACTTGCCGTAGAGATCGACGCAAGCTTCGCTGACTTAGAGGCACAGTTTCCAGCGCTTAACATCGAAGTCACAGGCTCCATTCCTCTCATGATGCGCGCCACAGACGAGATCGCCCAATCCCAATACAGCAGCTTTTTGCTCGCGCTTGGTGTCATCTGCGTCATCATGATGCTAACCCTTGGCTCGATACAGGGTGGGCTTTTATCTATCATTCCTAATATTCTGCCTGCCTTGTTAAGTTTTGGTTTGATGGGGCTGCTCGACATTCCGCTAGACACAGACACATTGATGATTGCGCCAGTCATAATCGGCATCGCCGTTGATGATACTATTCATTTCATGACTCATTATCGGCTTGAATTGATTCACACGCGCAGCATGGCGCAAGCCCTTGAAAGCACGATTACCAATGTTGGCAAAGCGGTGATGTACACGACCATGGTATTAGGCTTAGGTTTTGCAATTCTGAGTTTTTCTGATTACCTAGGCATGGCAAAAATTGGCTTTTTTGGATCATTGGCTATTTTCGTTGCCCTACTAAGTGATTTATTCTTAATTCCAGCATTGCTACAGATCTGTCTCTTATACACATCTGACGCTGCCGACGAGCGATCTAGTGTAGA
>OJGU01000039.1_pt1 | contig 100036 bp, 87 predicted proteins | sample 1594741 | NCBI WGS metagenome assembly OJGU01 (sample SAMN05416841, study PRJEB24817) | seawater metagenome | isolation source: Sea water | place: Canada:Atlantic | collected 2013-07 | reverse complement strand
CGCCAATTAAAGCGGTACGCGAGCTGGGTTCAGAACGTCGTGAGACAGTTCGGTCTCTATCTGCTGTGGGCGTTGGAATACTGAGGAGGGCTGCTCCTAGTACGAGAGGACCGGAGTGGACGAACCGCTAGTGTACCTGTTGTGTGGTCGCATGCATCGCAGGGTAGCTATGTTCGGAAGTGATAAGCCGCTGAACGCATCTAAGCGCGAAGCACGCTCCAAGATAAGTATTCCCTATGAGTCTCCCGGAAGACGACCGGGTAGATAGGTGGCAGGTGTACGCATGGTGACATGTTTAGCCGAGCCATACTAATTAGACCATTGGCTTTGTTTATATGGTTTGCACCGCCGGCTTGGTGGTGCACCAAACAAGTAAGTATCCTCATTGTTAACACTTTTTCTTTATCCGCAAGGCGTATGCACGCCAAGCGGACCATGTCAAAGAACTTATATTTTTTTTATTGAATTTGAGTCCAATATACCGGACTCACCGACCTTGAAGGTGATTCTAGCGCAGGGGTCCCACCCGTTCCCATCCCGAACACGGACGTTAAGCCCTGCAGCGCCGATGGTACTGCACTCGTGGTAGAGTAGGTCATCGCCTTCTTTTTTTTCCCTAAACCCGATTCATACAATGAATCGGGTTTTTTTATGTTAAAGAGGCAGTAAAACCCGTTAAATAATCGTATATTTAATAGCTACTATTTTGTAGAAATGATAAAACTGATAGAATGAATTTCAATTTTCAAGAATTTTTAAAAGAATACAAACAGAGACTGGCAGATCTTTTTTCAACGGAAGAAGAGAAGCATGAAGATAGTTTAGTTCGGGGTATAAAGCCTGCTACTTTTAATCAAATCATGGAGCTAGCTCCACTAGGAGCATTTATCCCTTCCAAATATGATGGTTTCGGTGGACATACATCAGAAGCTCTTTCTATGCTTGAAGCAAGTTCCTATGAGTCTTTACCCCTTTCATTAATGATGGGAATTAATGGTGCCCTTTTCCTTCAACCGGTTGCAAACTATGGTTCGGAGGAAGCTAAAACCGGTATCTATGACCGAGTAATGCATGACAGAAGAATGGGAGGCTTGATGATCACAGAACCTGATTACGGTTCAGATGCTCTCAAGATGCAAACTTCATTCACCAAAGAGGGCGGCAAATACAAGATTGAAGGATTGAAGCACTGGGCTGGGCTTACAGGTATGGCTGATTACTGGCTAATGACTGCGAGAGGTAAAGATAAGAATGGTAATTTAACCAGAGATATTTCTTTCTTTATTCATGATACAAGAAATGGTGGAATTGAAGTACAAGAGTACTACAATAATTTAGGTCTGTATATGCTTCCTTACGGAAAGAATAAAATTAATATTCAGGTTGACGAATCTCATAAGCTTGAGCCATCAAGTACAGGTATTACAATGATGTTGGATCTGCTTCACCGAAGCAGACTACAGTTTCCGGGTATGGGAATGGGCTTTTTGAGAAGAATGCTTGATGAAGCCTTAGATCATTGTAAAGAGCGATTTGTAGGTGGACAAAGCTTGTTTAATTACGATCAGGTAAAAAGCAGATTGTCGGAGTTACAGGCTTATTTTACGGTGTGTTCTGCTATGTGTAATTTTACAGGTAGTACAGTTCCTTTGGAAAGAAATACATCTAAAATGGATCTGGAAGCTAATTCTATAAAGTCAGTTGTGACAGATTTTATGCAAAGAGCTTCGCAATCACTTCTTCAGTTAACAGGAGCGAAAGGTTACAGGCTCGATCATATCGCAGGCAGATCTGTTGTTGATAGTCGTCCTTTCCAAATTTTTGAAGGCTCAAATGATATTTTATATCAACAGATATCAGAGTCTGTAATGAAGATGATGAGAAGAGTTAAAAGTTCTAATCTATATGATTTTCTAAGTGAGTTCGAGCTTACAATAAAATCCTCAGATTATTTCAAGGATGCTCTAAACTTTGAAATAGATACGAAGATGCCTCAACGTAAATTGGTAGATCTGGGTAAAGCATTAGGTAGAATTATTTCTATGGAATTTACGATCAATTTAGGTGAGCAGGGCTTCAACAAAGAACTAATTGATAATGCTGTTAAGACTCTACAGGATGAAGTAAATTCAATCATGTGTTTATTTAAACATGGGGGAGAAGCTTCTGTTGTTGAAGACTATCAAATCGAAAGTTCTTGGTTTAACCTCCAAACGGTACATGCCGAATAAAAAGAAATTAGTTATTTTATCCGGTTCGGGTATAAGTGCTGAAAGCGGGTTGTCAACTTTCAGAGATTCAGGTGGTTTATGGGAAGGTTACAACATCAATGAGGTAGCCACACCTGAAGGTTGGTATAGAGATCCCAAACAGGTTTTAGACTTTTATAATCTGAGAAGAGAGCAAGCAGGGAAAGCAATGCCAAATAAGGCTCACTTAAAGCTTGTAAACTTAGAGCCTTTATTTGATGTAGATATTGTTACACAAAATGTAGATGATTTACATGAGAGAGCAGGTTCTAGTAAAATCCTTCATTTGCATGGTGAGTTAACCAAAGCAAGAAGTGTAGACAATGAGAACTTGATTGTTGAAATTGGGACGAACCCAATTCAATTAGGAGATGTTGGGTCTGATGGAAAGCAGTTGAGACCTCATGTAGTTTGGTTTGGGGAAATGGTGCCTATGCTTGAAAAAGCAGCTCGATTAGTTGAAAAAGCTGATATTTTGGTAGTGATAGGAACATCATTGGTTGTATATCCTGCGGCTAGTTTAATTGATTACGCTCCCAACTATTGTGAGAAATATATTATAGATCCATCAAACCCTGAGCTCTTTTCATATGATGGATGGACGCATATAAAAGAACGGGCTACTTCAGGAATAGAAAAATTAATTACAGAATTAGAGAAAGAACATGGCTAAGACCTCAGAAGAAATTAAAGCAATACTCGAACAATTTACTATTCCATTCTTTCATCTTGAGAAGAGGTTTCCATTACTTCCCGGAAAAGCAGATAAAAAGGCTGAAGCTTTATTGTTAGGCATTTCAGAAGAAGAATTAAAAAGCTACAGAGAAAATATAACTCAGAATGCAAAACAAGCGGCACTGGAACTACTGAAAGAAGATGAAATCATCGATTGTCTTGATTCCTTACCTCTTGATGGCTCAGAAACAATAGCTGTTCTAGGAGATTCAATAACTGAAGACGGGCAAGGATGGTTCGAAATTTTAAAACAGGTTCTGGAGCTTTCGGTTGAAAAGGCAGACTTTACTTTTATTAATGCTGCTATCGGAGAAGAAACATCTTCAGAAGCTTTAAAAAGATTGGACAGAGATGTTCTTATCAATGAGCCGGACTGGGTATTTGTTGCTTTAGGAACTTATGACGCTCAAAGATTGAATATTGTTCCGGACCGAACTATAACCCCTTTATCGGTAACCTGGGAAAATCTGGAATCCATCCAAAATATTGTAGGTGAGTATGTTTCCAATCCAGTTATTTGGATTACGCCAACACCTGTAATTTTAGAATTACTTTCAGAAAACCCGTTATATCAATACACAATTCAAGAGGAAGATTTACAACAGGTTCGGCAGCTGGTCGCCGGAAAAGACGGTGTAATCATAGATTCATTAGGTAGTAGAATGGGTAAAGAAGGTCCTGAAGCCTGGAATTATGTTGCTGATGGTTTACATCATTCATTAACAGGCCATATGAATACAGTTCGTTTGGTGCTTAAGAAACTATCGGATTCTAAAGTCGCGACCGATTAAAAATTCAGTCTGAAATTAACGATTTCTACCGCAGGATTTAGAGTAGAGCTAAAGTCAGTTTTCGTAATTTGAGAAGTTCGAATTAGGGTTGGATTAACAAAACCAAAACTGGTGTTATTTTCGAAATTCATTCCGATTAACCCACTGGCATTTTGATTTACATTTGCTGCTACAACAGGAGCATAAGTTCTTTCAGCGAGTACAAAAGTATCAAAAATTCCAAATCCAAATCCTGCCCAGGCACCTATTCCCGCTCCATATTGGAGACCGGTTGTAATTCTTTCATTTGCTACCAGCGTAACTGCAACTACAACTACTGATCCTAAAGCTGCACCATAAAAAGTATCGAGCAGAACAATGATACTACTATTATTTCCATCATTGAAAAGCCCGGAAACCAATACCTCTTGTCCGCCTCCGGTTGTAATATCATACGCACCCATACCGACACCGTAAAGTGTTCCTAGACCAACTCCGATTCTTAAAGCTGAGAAGTCATCAGAATTAGAAAGGGCCATTGATGCTCCTCCGAGCAAAGTTCCTTGCACGGCACCGTTTAAAGTATTTCCTGCAAGCAATTCTACGGTTTGGGCGTTTGCAGAGCTGGTAGTTATACTTAAACTCAAAAAGAGGACTGCAATTAGTAAAGAAACTTTATTCATCTGTAGTGATTTGGTTATGCAAATTTAACGATTCTTGAAGTGCTATTCCAAAGCTATTCAGGATTATTTAATGCAACCGGTAAAATTTTTCCATTCATGAATTTATGCCCATTTAAAACAAAGTCGGAAATATAAGTGGCCATTTCTTTTGGTTGTACCGGAGCTTGATAGCCTGGAAATGCTTTTTGGAGCATGTTCGTTTGCACTGCTCCTAGGCATAAACAATTAACAGATATATCATCAGAAGAAAATTCTGTACTTAAACATTCTGATAAGACACCCAAAGCTCCTTTTGCTGATGAGTACGCAGCCAAACCCGGAAATTTATCGCTACCCTGAAATCCACCCATGCTGCCAATATTCACTATGTGAGATCCTCTATTAAGATAAGGTTTCAGGTGGTTGATAAGATTAACAGGAGCAAATAAATTAATATCGAAAATAAACTGCCATTCATCTGTTGCAGTTTCTGAAAAGGGTTTGTTTATCAAAGCCCCGGCATTGTTTATCAGACCATCAATTCCATTTGTGTCAGCTACATACTTCAGTATTTTCTGAATATCATCTTTGTTTGTTAAGTCTGCCGGTATAATTTTTAAATGAGGTGAAGAAGCCTTTGATTTTAGTTCTTCGAGTTTTTCTGCGGACCTGGCAACGGCAATGACTTTGCATCCTGATTCGAGAAGCTTCAATGCTGTTTGATATCCAATACCTTTGCTGGCACCGGTAAGTACGATCGTTTTCATGTATGATTTTTTAATTTCTTAAAGTTAAGGAATGCAGTTTGTATACAAAACATTTACTTTTTTATGTTAAAAGGGTTTAGAAAAAGCGCTTTTTCTCAATATCTTTGAGACCCTTATAATTCGAATTAAAAAGACTTCATGAGCGAGAATACATCGCATCCGCTGGTACCAAAGAATATTGAACAATTAAATAGGTATGTAGCGGGAAAAACTATCGCTGAAGTAAAAGAAACCTACAATCCGGCAAAAATAGCTAAACTTGCTTCCAATGAAAACAGGTTGGGATGCAGTCCAAAAGTGGAATCAGCAATTCTAGAAGCACTCAAAGACATTCAGGATTACCCGGATCCGATCGCCAGGAAATTATGTGCAGCAATTGCTCAGCGAAATGGGGTTAAAGAGTCAGAAGTTATTCTAACATCCGGTTCAGAAAGTCTGCTTTCTATGTTATGCAGAACGTTCTTCCTGAACAAGCAAAATGCGATTACAGCAAATGCTACTTTTGTGGGATTTTTTGTTCAGGCAGGAGTTAGAGGAATTCATTTAAAGAAGATACCGCTAACAGATGACTATCGATTTGATGTAAAAGCAATGGTAAACGCTATTGATGATCAAACAAAAATGATCTATTTAGCGAATCCAAATAATCCAACAGGTACATACATAAATAAGACTGAATATGAATGGTTGCTGGAGCAGGTTCCGAATCATATATTGATCATTGCGGATGAAGCTTATTATGAATTTGCGAAAAATATTGAGGATTATCCTAAAGCTTTAGACTATAATAACGATAATGTGATCGTATTAAGAACTTTTTCTAAAGCGTATGGTCTTGCAGGATTCAGAGTTGGTTATGGTATTGCCCGGGAAGAAATCATCAATAACTTATTGAAGACAAAACTCACATTTGAACCCACAACACTTGGGCAGGCAGCTGCACTAGCGGCGTACAATGATGAAGAATTCTTGAATAAGAGTATCAAAGTTGTTAATGAGGGGAAAGAAAGGTTATATAAGTTTTTTGATGAACATAATGTGAGTTATAAAAAATCGATCTCTAATTCTGTAATGATGATTTTGCCAACAGAAGAAGAAGCGATAAATTTTACTCAAAAGATGCTTGAATCAGGAGTGATCCTTAGGCGAATAAATGCATTCGGTTTACCGGCTTGTGTAAGGATCACCATAGGAATTGAAGAAGAAATGGATCACTTTGAAGAGTGTTTCAAGAAAGTAATGATTAATAGTTAAGAATTTATAAAAAGTCAGATGGCTACCAAAAAGAAAAAAGGTAAAGGTAATTCTAAAGTAGATTGGCGTGATGTTGCAAGTTTGATGCTAACATCAAGGGCAATGGACGAAAAAGAAGAGACGGAATTAGTTCCGAATAAAGATGTATTGTATCAGTTTTCAGCTCGTGGTCATGAACTTGGACAAATTCTTCTAGGTAAGCTACTAACGAATAATAATGATGCGGCAAGCGCCTACTATCGTTCCAGACCATTATTGCTTTCTTTGGGACTAGATCTTGAAGATGCTATGGCTGCACCAATGGGTAAATCCGGTAGTTATAGTGATGGAAGAGATATTGGAGTGGTGTGTAATAAACCTGATGAAAACTCTGTAAAAGTATTGCCGATGGCAGGCGATGTAGGATCTCAGTACACTCCCGCAATTGGTTGGGCTCAGGCAATTGAGTATAGGAGAAAAGTATTAAAAGAGAAGAAATATGAAGGAGCCATTGCAGTTATTCTGGGAGGAGATGGTTCGGTTGCTACTAATGGTTTTTGGTCTGCTTTAACTATTGCTACAACACAGAATCTTCCGGTGCTATTTTATATTGAGGATAATGGTTATGGAATTTCTGTGACCAGTGAATTTCAAACACCTGGCGGGGTTATTACTGATAACCTCCAATCTTTCAAAAACCTCAGAATTATAGAGGGAGATGGAACAGATCCTGAAGAAGCGGCTAAACTTATGGAAGAAGCAGTAAGTTCAGTTAGGGACCGAAAAGGGCCAACTATGATCCGATTAAAAGTTCCCAGATTAAATGGGCATTCTTATCAGGATAATCAAGCGTACAAGCCTGAAGAACTGGTTGAGAAGGAAAAGCAAAATGATCCTTTAGATACTCTGAAAAAATATCTGGTTCCCGATACTTTGACAGAAAGAGTTTGGAATAATCTGGAGAAAAAAGCTAAAGAAACTATTGAAGAGACAGCAAAAGCTGCACTCGCCCGTCCCGAGCCGGACACATCAACCACAGAGAAACATGCGTTTGCTGAAGAACTACAAACCATTGGAGGATTAGCTGTTGAAGGGCATGAATTTCCTGAAGAAAGCGAAACACCGGCTCCCGAAAAACAACGAATAAATATAGTGGAAGCCATCAGAAGGACATTGGCTTATGAGCTTGAAACCAATAAAAAGCTTCTGGTTTTTGGAGAAGATGTTGGATTGAAAGGCGGAGTACATGCTGCCACAATGGATCTTCAGTCAAAATTTGGTGAAGATCGAGTTTTTGATACCAGTTTATCTGAAGAAGGAATTATAGGTCGTTCTGTAGGTATGGCGTATGCAGGATTGATGCCTGTGGCAGAAATCCAGTTCAGAAAATATGCAGATCCGGCTACCGAACAGTTGAATAATTGCGGAACAACAAGATGGAGAACAGCGAATAGATTTGCAGCTCCTATTGTAGTTAGAATGCCGGGAGGCTTTGCTAAATGTGGAGATCCATGGCACAGTATGAGTAACGAAGTATTTTTTACCCATGCAATTGGATGGCAGGTAGCAATGCCAAGCAATGCAGAGGATGCAGTTGGACTTCTAAGAAGCGCAATGCGCTCAAATAACCCAACTATGTTCTTTGAACACAGAAACCTCTTAGACGCAAAATATGCGCGTAAACCCTATCCCGGTAATGAGTTCGTAGTTCCTTTTGGAAAAGCTAAGCTTTTAAAAGAGGGAAGTGACGTGACCATAATAACCTGGGGCGCCATGTGTGAAAGAAGTGAGCAAGCTGTTGAAGAAACCGGAATTTCTGCAGATGTATTGGATCTCAGAACTTTGATGCCTTGGGATAAAGAAGCTTGTTTAAAATCTCTTGCCAAAACTAATAGGTGTTTAATTGTTCATGAAGATAATAAGACAGCCGGTTTTGGAGCAGAAATTTCAGCCGTACTTTCGAAAGAAGGTTTTGATAAGTTAGACGCTCCCGTTGAAAGGATTACAATGCCGGATATTCCTGTTCCTTACAATGTAGGCTTAATGGAATCTGTATTACCCACCGTGGATAAAATTAAACAAAGGTTAGAGTATCTGAGTAATTACTAACCCAAATGTTACATGAGGATTTTATAACCTTCAGAAATGGTTATTGCTCATGTGTTTAGATAAATTCCGAAAAAGGAAAATCGGGTTACTGAATTTTGACTTTAGAACGTAAAATAATATCCAGCTTTTTATTTTTAGCTGTTTTACTTATTGGAATCGGCTTCATATGGGAGTTTTACTACACAGATATCAATAATGAACAATTTTTGGAAAGTAAAAAGGCTACTACGGTAGTAGATTATACTAACCAAATGGAAGTTGGTCTGTATCAGACTTTGATCTATCTGAATCTGATTTATGAAACACGCACATCAAAGGAAAAGATAAGAGATATTCGGGACGTTCCGCTTCCGAGCCAGGCAAAGCTAGGCTATGAAAAAGGCATGGAGATGTTCTATTCTTCAAGTCAAGAACTACAGAAAATGATAGCTGATCGCCCGATGCTTACTGAGGAGGTATATGAGTTGAAGCAAAGAGTGATTCTATATGAAAGCTTATCTAAAGACTGGCTGGAGATGGAAGAAGATCTGATAACTCAATCAAATGTACTCTTCCTATCGTCTATTGCTCCTTACTTTTTGAATAATATCATTCCAAAATTCGAAGAAATCCGCATGTTGACTATCAACAGACAGGATTTGATGATCAATGATCTTGATGAAAAATTGAGACGAGGAAGAATAATAAACTATTTTGCAACTTTTGTAATTTTAGTGATAGGTGTTGTTATCGCATTATTTCTTTACCGATCAATAATTAATCCGCTTCAAAGACTTTCGTATTCAGTAAAAAAAGTTGGAGAAGGGGATCTAGATCAGCGGGTTAAAGTAGAAAGCAAAGATGAATTCAGTTATGTGGCTAAAGCATTCAATACCATGGCTGAAAACCTTCAGAAACAAACTATTTCAAGTACCTACTTAGATAATGTAATGGAATCTATCAATGAAGGGATCTTTGTGATTGATAACGACGGGGTTTTGAGACGGCTAAATGAGGCGGGTGTTGAAATGCTAGAACTTGAAAAAAGTGAGTTGATTGGCAAACCAATCTCTACTTTTTTTAATCTTATCCAGCCTCTTGAGGCATCAAAAGATACAAGAAAGGAAGAATATCAGTTGCAAACAATTCGGGATAATAAGGTGCCGGTACTTTTTTCTGAATCTGCTTTGCTTGAAGATGGAGAAAAAAAGGGAAGTGTAATTGTGGTTCGCGATATCTCTGAGCTTAAAAATGCTGAAAATGAGATCAAAAAATCACTGGAAGAGAAAAACGTAATGCTTGCTGAAATCCATCATAGGGTAAAGAACAATCTTGCAGTAGTTTCCTGGTTACTACAGCTTCAGATCATGCAAACACAGAGTGATGAGGTTAATAAAGTATTAACTGAAAGTCAGTTAAGAGTAAAATCCATCGCATTAATTCACGAAAAACTATATGGAAGTGATTCACTAGCTTATATAGAGTATGATAAATACATACATGATTTAGTTCAGAATATTAATTCTACATATTTCTTTGAAGAAAAAAACATTACTGTTAAAACAGATATAAAGGATGTTTCTCTTAATGTAAATCAAGCTATTCCATGTTCTCTGTTGATTAATGAGGTTTTAGTAAATGCGTACAAACATGCATTCACGGAAATTAACAAGGGTGAGATTAAGGTTAGAATAATTGAAAAGGAAGGGAGAGTTGAGGTTAGGATAACAGATAATGGTAAAGGTTTAAAACCTTCAAAAGAAGGAAAGAAAAAAGAAAACTCCCTTGGTTTCACTCTTATGAAAACTTTAAGCGGACAGCTGGAAGGTTCATATTCTTTTGAAAACAGAGAAGATCAAAGCGGTACCGTTTTTACGCTTTCATTTAAAAAGGAGCATCGTTGAAAATAAGTACTCATCTATTTAGGTGAACTGTTTCTTTGATTCTTCAAAATGTCATAAGCCAAAGGACAATACAATGAAAATTGTAAATCCTATTCCGTTCTACAATTATTGCACACCATCACAGTGGAACTAAGAAAAAAAAGACCTCTTAAAAAAAGAGGCCTTTTAAAATTAGGTAGAAAAACTAATCACTGCTCTCCGAAACAGGTACACTGCAATCCTGCTGCTTCCAGAGAAATGGCGTGCCAGTCGAATTCATCACCATAATCATTTCGCTCCCACCAAAAAGGAAGCCTGGCTTTCGTTTGGTTGCCAACTTCATTCATAGTAGAAGCATCAAACAAGCGACCATTTACCATAGTGTAGTGAACCGAGTTTGTATTTCGGATATCATCTAAAGGATTTTTATCCAAGACAATAAGATCGGCTAGTTTCCCAACTTCTAAAGAGCCGATATCATCATCCAGTCCCAGATAATGAGCTCCGTTTAAAGTGGCTACTCTCAGTGCTTCCATATTGGTCATTCCGCCTTGCGACATCATCCACAATTCCCAATGAGCTCCAAGTCCCTGAAGCTGACCATGCGCACCAAGATTCACTTTAACCCCGGCATCAGTTAATAATTTAGAAGATTCAGCTGTCTTAATATGGCCATGCTCATACTCTTCGTCTGGAATCATAGTTCTGTGACGAGAACGCGGATCGATGATACTTCGCGGAGTAAAAGTGAGTAGTTTTTCATTCTCCCAAACATTGTCTTTTTGATAGAAGTAGTATTCTCCACTCATGCTTCCGTAGTTTACAATGTGTGTTGGTGTGTAACCTGTAGAACTATTACTCCATAACTCACGAACATCTTTATAAAGAGGAACGACCGGAATGTTATGTTCTATTCCTGTATGACCGTCAAGAATCATGCTCATATTATGAAAGAAGAAAGAGCCGCCTTCAGGAACAACCATCATTTCAAGTTCTTTAGCTGCTTTCATGATTTGCTGACGCTGTTCTCTTCGAGGCTGATTGTAGCTTTTTACTGAAAATGCACCAAAAGCTTGGGTTCGTTTCAAGGCAAAAAGTGCATCAGCATAACTGTTTACCGTGGCTTTAAAAGCACCATCGGCACCATAAAGAATTACACCTGTTGAAAATACTCTAGGTCCTACCATATTTCCTGCTTTAATAGCTTCAGAATGAGAAAATACCATTTCAGAATTTGAGGAAGGATCGTGAGCAGTAGTAACTCCGTATGCCAGATTTGCAAAATATTCCCATTGTTGTTGAGGGCTTAATCCTAATCTGAAATTGCCTAAGTGGGCATGTGCATCAACAATTCCGGGCATTATAGTTTTGCCGGAAGCATCAATTACTTTTGCGCTGTTTGGAACAGAGATGTTTGTTCCGAAAGCTTTGATCTTATTTCCTTCTACAACGATGGTCCCATTTTCTATAACTTCGTCACCATTCATGGTTATAATTCTAGCGTTTGTGAAAGCGATAGTTCCATCGGGAACATAAGTATCTATTTCCAAACCGATGTTCAATCCTGTTTTTGGTGGTTCGGGTAAACTGTCGGGTGCGCCTTCAACAAATTTGAAGCTATTTTTCAAATCAACGCTGAAATACTCTTCACCTAAAGTCCACATCAGTTTCTTACTGTCTGCTGACCAATGCATATGATAACCACCTTCTGAAGCAACTAATGAAACAGGAATGGATGTAGTATTTGGTGAAAGCTCAATTGTTTTTCCCGGAGAAGTCATTGGGGCGATATAGACCTTATACAAGTTTGAAAACGCCATCCATTTTCCATCAGGGCTTGGTACAAATTCATGCCCATAGCTGGAAGTGAACAATGTTTTTTGATCTTCTCCATCCAAATCGACACTGTTGTAGGATTTGTTTATTGCACCGAAAATATATCCTCCTGATTGGTACAGAATTCTGTCACCTGAAGAATTAAATCTTGGAAAAGAGCCATTAACATCAAGCATTTTCAGATCTCCTCCTGAAGTTGGAATGGTATAAATACCGGGATTAAGCGTATGAACGAAACCCTGTTGACCGTTTCCACCTTCTCTTCTGAACACAATAGTTTTTCCATCCGGGGAGAAAGAAGGTTCTCTGTAAATTCCTTTTTCTTTTGTAAGTACCGTTGGTCTTTTGTAGAGATCTTTTGTGAGCAGGTTAACTATGTTCAAAGCTCCCATATTTTCGTCACTCCAACTCACATAAGCGAGTAGCTTTCCATCCGGTGAAAAAGCAGGTTCAAATTCGAAATCAGTTTCTCTGGTAAGGCGTTTTGGTGTACCGTTCGGCAAAGCTTTGGTCCATAAATATCCGGCAGCACTGAACGCCAATGTTTTCCCATCCGGAGAAGTAACCGCATTTCTTATAGCTTTTGCAGTAAACTTATCAGGAGCAACTTCTTGTTTAAATCTGGCAGCATTATAAATAGTATGGCTGGACTCTACTTCAAAAGGAATTACAGAAGCTTCTCTTGATTCTACATTTATTTTGTTGATCTTACCATTTGCCCAGATTACGATCTCTTTTCCATTCGGCATCCAATTAAAATTGGTATACACTCCGAAAATCGCCCAAGCCTCTTGTTGGTCTTTGCTCAAGTTCTCATAGACAGGCCATTCTCTTCCAGTGTCTAAATCTCGTAAAAATAAAACGCTTTTAGTTCTTACTCTTCTTACAAACGCCAGGTGTTTGCCATCAGGAGATATTTGAGGTCTTGCAGCACCGCCATTTCCTCCGGTAACGGTTTCGATATCTCCTTCTTTAGTATCATAACGTCTGATTACGTATATCTGACTGTTGGGATCTTTGTTGTACTGGAAAAATCCTCCGGGATAATTGTCTTCACTGTAGTAAATATACCTTCCATCCGGAGAAACAGAAGGCTCTCCGATGTCCTGTTGCTCATTTTTCTTTTCTACTAATTGAATTCCTGAACCACCCGATTTATGATACATCCATATCTCACCGGCACCCAGAGAACGACTGGAAGAAAAGTGTTTTTTTGCAATGATGTACTCTCCATCCGGCATCCAGCTTGAGTTATTGAGTAAACGGAAATTCTCTTTGGTTATCTGAGTGGCATTTTCTCCGTTTTTATCCATTACCCAAATATTGTCACCACCACCTGCATCACTTGTAAATGAAATATGCTTTCCATCAGGGCTGAATCGTGGTTGAACTTCAAAAGCATGACCACCTCTCAAGAGCGTTGCATCACCTCCTTTAATGGGCATAATGTAAATGTCACCCAAAAGATCGAAGACAATTTGTTTTCCATCAGGACTTACATCAAGGTTCATCCATGTTCCTTCAGAAGTTGTAAATGAGTGGCTGGTTGATTCACCCAGATCAGGATTGGAGACATCCCATTTATCCTGCGCGGAAGTTGCTGAAAGAAGTAGCAGGGCAAAGAGAATAGTATAAAGATTTTTCATAGGACCTCAATAATTTTTAGTTACAGCGATAATAGTATATATATAATAAAAATCTCAGCGATTGTAGCAATTTTCCAAAAGTATAAGTTTAGCTTAACCATTATTAATTAATAAGGTCAATAATTATGTGCATATTGGACGGATTTTATTAAGAGACGGAGAATAATGAAATACTATTTGTTCATTATAGCTTTTTTGGGATTTACTAGCTCAGTTATAGCGCAGAAATATGATGTAAAAAGATACTCTGTAAATGAGGGAATGCCTTCGGGACAGGTTTATGATATTGAATTTGATGAAGTAGGTTTTGCCTGGTTAGCTACCGCTTATGGTGTTGTCAGAACAGATGGTATTAATTTTTTCACGATTGGTGAAGAGCATGGCTTAAAGGAAGAAACAACATCTGATCTTTTTATAGATGGGCAGGGTAATTTCTGGGTAGCTTCAGTCGAGCAAGGGGTAGGATTAATTCAAGAAGATACCGTAGTATACTTAGAGGAGTTGTCATTCCTGAATGATAAAGATGTGAATTATATTACAGAGTCACCTCTCGGGAAATTATGGTTTGGAACCAGTGAATCAGGAATTTATTCGTGGGAAAGGAAACTTAATAAAGTAGATTCTTTAAATAGTTCAAACTCATCCCTTCCATCAAATACAGTTTGGGATATCTTTTTTGATGATTCGGGATTTATGTGGATTTCAACTCAGTCTGGTCTTGCAGTTTTAGATCGTGAATTGAAACAAAAGATAATTTTTACAGAAGAAAATGGTCTGAATGGGTTTGCAGCATATCAAACCTATGAAACCAGTAATGGTAATAAATGGATCGCTTCAACAAACGGAGTTACCATTGTAAAGCCTGATTTCTCGACGGAAAATATTTCGGAAATAAATGGTGCAAAATTAAACTATGTCTATAATATTATTGAAGACGATCATGATCATATATGGATCGGTACAGAGAGAGATGGAGTTTTTTGGTATACGGAAGTGGAGTCGAGACATATCACCAAAAAAAATGGGTTGAGTAGCAATTTTATCTATCGTTTTGAAAAAGATGAACACGGAGATATTTGGGTAGCAACTGACGGAGACGGTGTTACTATTTTTAAAGATATGCAGTTCCAAATTTTTGATTCAAATTCCAATTACGGAGCCAATGAGGTTTACGGAGTTCATAGGGCAAAAGATGGAACACTTTGGTTTGCTAACAGTAAAGGCTTAACCAGTTTTAAAAATGGCATATTTGAAACTTTCGAATTTCCGCTAAAATATGAAAATACTGAAATCTGGGATATCGAAGAATTAAAAAATGGCACACTCGTTTTACTTTCATATGAAAACAGTTTGCTTACATTTGATGGAGTTACTTTCTCAGATTACAAATTCCAGACTGAAGAAACACCTATCTATAACACTGATATTTTAATAGAAGAAGATGGTACGTTAGTTCTTTCAGGAGAAGAAAGGCTTTTATTTATTCGAGGTAGTAAAATAGATACAGTATCTGTAATTGGTAAGGGTTATTGGGATAGATATGTAAATATCATTTATAAAGATAAAGAGGGAGTTTACTGGTTAGGCACCGAAAACGGAATTGTTGAATATAAAAATGGTGAACAAACTAGATACAGCAAAAAGGAAGGGGTAGAGGGAACTAGTGTTTATGAAATTAAAGAAGATGAGTTGGGGAATATTTGGTTTGGCACCAATAAGGGAATTACAGCTTTTACAAAATTAGGGGATCCGGAAAACCCATATTTGATCAGAACATTTGAAACAGATAAAAATTATCTCACGGAAACAATATTTATCCAATTTGATTCTTATGGAGGTTTATGGCAGGGTACTAATGCCGGATTGAATTACTACAACTTGCATGACTGGGATGAGTCAGGAAAAACAAAAAGCATTCATCATTCACTACAAGGATATGGAAGGGGAATGGAGTTTAATGGTTCATCCAGCTTAATTGATAATGAGGGAGACTTATGGTTTGGAACAGCAGAAAATGGGGTGGTTAAATACAATTTTAGTCAAAGTTCAGGGATTTTAAAACAGGATGTAGCTCCAAAACTTTTTTTTAATGATGTTTTTGTGAACGGAGAGGTGCTTGATATAAGTAATTCAGACCAAGAATCTATTGAGCTAAACTTTGATGAAAATAATATTGAAATAGATTTTGGGGTGCTAAACTTCAAAGATCCTCAAAGGGTAGTTTTTAAGCACAAATTGGAAGGATTCGATACAGAATTTGTATCAGATGGAGATGATAATACAAGATTGTATACAAACTTAGAGCCGGGACAATATACCTTTCAGGTTTTTGCCAGGTCTCCGGGCTCAGACTGGAATAAGGAACCGTTGAGTATTGATTTTATTATCAAACAACCTTACTGGTTTCAATGGTGGTTTATTACACTATCGTTAATACTGTTAATTACAGCTCTTTATTTGATCGTGAAATTCAGGGTAGCGTATCTTGAAAAGAAGAAGTTAAAGGAATTAGTTGATGAGCAAACGGTAGAACTTCAGGGAGCTTTAGAAGAAAAGGAGGTTCTTATAAAAGAAATTCATCACCGGGTAAAAAATAATCTGGCAGTTATATCAGGTTTATTAGAGATGCAAAGCTGGACCTTAGAAAATGAAGAAGCAAAAAAAGCTCTCAATGAATCCAAACTCAGGGTTTTAGCGATTGCTAAAATTCATGAAAATCTATATCAGAATAAAAATCTTGGAAAAATTGATTTCGAAGTTTTTCTTAAAGAGCTGAAAAATGGAGTTGCAGCTACAATGCAAGTGAGCGGAAAGGTTATTGAAATTGACCTTAAAGTGAAATCAAATATGATCAGGATCGATCAAGCTATTCCGTGTGGTTTAATAATTAATGAGCTTTTAACAAACGCATTCAAACATGCTTTTGAAGACGTGAATGAAGGTAAAATTGAAATATGCTTTGAAGAAAAAGAAGAGTTTTTATGTTTACAAGTTCGTGACAACGGAAAGGGTATAGACCAAGATATCTTAAAGAAAAGCAATTCGTCTTTGGGCATTACCTTAATTGAATCTTTAGTGGTTCAACTAGACGCTGAATTTATAATCACCAATGAAAAAGGTGCTGTATTTGATTTTAAAATCCCGATTAATAACTGATTAATTAATTTTTGGATTTGAATTTTTTGATGAAGTTTTTAGTGTAATCCGATAAAACTAATCGTCCACTTACTTCCGCTCTTTGGTCTAAAAGGTCTTCCCACTTCTCAGTACCTTTCCAAAGTACTTGCTTTAATTCCTGCATTGCTTTTGGGCTGCTTTTGGAGAGTTGTTCAGCTAAATTTGATACAGCTTCATCAAGTTCATTTGTAGTATCAAATTCCTTGTTGAATAATCCTTTTTGTGTTGCCCACGTTGAATCATACCAAGTAGTTGCATCCACAGCCATCGTTGAGAATGCGGAAGTTCCAACGGCTCTTTCTACAGCCGGACCAACTACAAATGGTCCAATTCCTAAAGCCAACTCACTAAGTTTTACAGATGATCCTTTTTTTGCAAAGGTATAATCTCCGGCGGATGCAATGCCAACTCCGCCACCTACTGTTTTTCCGTGAACTCGAACAATGATCAGTTTAGGTGATTGGCGCATGGCGTTTAAGACCAATGCAAATCCCATAAAAAATTGTTTTCCCGTTTCGAAGTCTTCAATGGCAATTAATTCATCAAAAGAAGCTCCTGCACAAAATGCACCTTCTCCTGAACTTTTAATTACGATCACTTTTATGTCGTTATCTTTTCCTGCTTCATCAATTGTGGAAGCCAGCTTTCTGAGTATAGCTCCTGGTAATGAATTCCCTTTTGGATGAGAAAACTCGATGGTTCCAATATTGTTTGAGATGGTTAGTTCTACGTTTCCGTCTTTAGACATAATTTTCTGTCGACTTGTTTAATTTTAGACCTTACAATTCAAAATTAAGAATTAAAAATTCAAAATTTTAAATAAGGTCGATATCTAATTTATTCTTTCTTTTCACTAAAGTTAAGATGGTATACTCAGCCACCAAAACGTCGTCCTGATTTTTAACTTCTACATCCCAATACACAACTCCAAAAGGGAATAGGTCCATTTCCCGTTGTTGACGAACTGTTTTTCGTTTAACAATGAGTTTAGTTTGGATGGTATCACCGGGTGCAACCGGAGCGAGAAAAGCCAGATTTTCTAATCCGTAATTTAAAAGTACAGGTCCTTCATCAGGATGCACAAACTGTCCGGCAGCTGCGGATAGCACGAAATATCCATGAGCTACAATTTTACCAAATAAAGATCTTGAAGCTGCATCAGGATCTGTATGGGCGTAGAAGTGATCGCCTGAAAGGTTTGCAAAATCCTCTACATCCTGATCTTTAACTTTTCGAATATCAGAAAGTAAAGACTGACCCACTTCCAATTCCTCAAAATACATTTGGAATGGATGCTTAGGCGCTTCTTTCGTTTCCGCTCCTTTAATATGTTGCTTAACAATGTTCATTAAAGTAGTTGGTGAGCCTTGTAGTGCAATTCGTTGCATATTGTGAAGCACAGCTCTTGCTCCACCAAGTTCTTCACCGCCTCCGGCTCTTCCCGGACCACCATGAACCATATGCGGCATAGGAGATCCGTGCCCTGTAGACTCACCCGCAGAATATTTGTTGATCACCATAAAACGACCATGATAAGGTGCGCAACCCAATGTAATTTCAGTGGCAATATCATCATCAGCAGTAAAAAGAGAAGCCACTAAAGAACCATCAGATTTATTGGCAAGCTGAGTGGCTTCTTCGGTAGAATCGTAAGGCATGATGGTAGTCATTGGTCCAAAAGCTTCTATTTCGTGGACTTTATCTACTTTCATCGGTTGATGACAAACTAAAACTTTTGGGCTGGTGAAAGCGCCTTCGTGTTCATGAGTTCCATTAGAAAAAATAGAATCTGTTACATCTTCCAGAACTGCAAGTTGTTCATCAAATCTTTGTGACTGAAGACTGGAAGCCAAAGGTCCCATTCTTGTATCTTTATCGGTAGGGTCGCCGATGGTTGTTTTTGAAAGAAAGTTTTTTAGTGCTTCGGATACATCTTCAATTCGTTCTCTTGGAACAATAGTCCGACGAATGGCGGTACATTTTTGTCCTGCTTTCACAGTCATTTCCATGCCGACTTCTTTAACGAAGAGATCAAACTCTTCCATATCAGGAGTAACATCCGGACCAAGAATAGAAGCATTCAATGAATCGGCTTCCATATTAAACTGAATAGAATTCGCTACAATATTAGGATGAGACTTTAACTTCTTACCTGTAGTAGCCGATCCGGTAAAAGAAACAGAATCCTGACTGTTAAGATGATCCAGAAGGTCGCCCGGTTTATCTGCAGCTATGAACTGTACACTTCCTTCAGGAAGGATTTCAGACTCAATAATATCTTTAAAGACTTCATACGCCAAGTATGATCCAACGGGTGAAGGCTTGATGATACATGGCTGTCCTGCCATAATTGCCGGTGCTAATTTTTCAACCATTCCCCAAACAGGGAAATTGAATGCATTGATATGAACGGCAATTCCATGCTTTGGAACACAAATATGTTGTCCAACAAAAGTTCCCCCTCTGGAAAGACGTTCAGTTCCTCCTTCAACGTGGAAGGGAAGGTCGGAAAGTTCACGTCTTGCTTTGCTAGAAAGTACAAACATAGATCCATATCCGCCTTCAATATCTATCCAGGAATCTTTACGGGTAGCTCCGGTATGAGAAGAAAGTTTGTAATGTTTTTCCTTTCTTTCCATCAAATAAGCAGCTAAAAACTTAATTTTGAATGCACGCTCGTGGATGGTGAGTTTTCTAAGAGCAGGCCCACCAATAGTACGTCCGTATTCTAAAGCTGATCTGTAATCAATTTCAGCGTCTACAAGTTGGGCTATAGGTTCTTCGTTAATAGCACTAATAAGATCAGATTCAGAGCCTTCTTTAAGCCATTTACCTTGTATGTAACTCGTAACTTTCATTCTGTTTCCGTTTTAGATTCGGTCATTCTTTTAGGATTCTCATCCGCTTCTTGTAATTCATCAAAAGATATCTGAAAATTTTTCATCAATTCCATATAATTTTCAGTCCCTTTTAGGCGATCCTGAACCATCCTGTTAGCCAAGCTCTCATTTTTTGATTTTTTTATAAATCGATAGAATTCGAATTCGAGTAAATTCTCTTCTTTGTCTTTCACAAAAATTTTCCCTTCAGAATTCACTCCAACAAATGTAAAATGAGCTTTAGCAAAACCTCCACCTTCCGGAGTATATCGGTGAATTTCAGCCCATGACTGTTTATTTCCACCAAGTGCAGACATCACATTCCAGCAATAAATAGAATCATCTTCTCTCCAATGCAGAATATCAGGATACCAAGTATGAGGAGGTTTTCCTTTTTTATCGTTCTTAAAAAATCCCATGTGTTCGGTTAATGGTGATTAGTTATAGGTGGTTTTATAGACAGTGTAGAAAATAACGTAAAGCAAAGACTCTCCAAATAACTAATCACTATTAACTACCCTTTGATTTACCCCAAGTTTCATAGTCAGAGTTCTGACCTTTTCTATCCTCCGGTATTTCTCTCAACGGTTCACATTCTTTCAAAGTTTCATGCAGTTCCTTAGGTAATCTTTGATACCAACCGGTGCCTTCTGTTTTCCAGTCTAACATTTCATCCGAAACATCTTTCACAATCTTTGCAGGATTCCCAACCACAACTTTACGATCCGGAATTTCCATTCCTTCTTTGATAAAAGTCAAAGCACCTACAATACAGCCGGAACCAATTTTCACATTATCCATGATTACAGCATTCATTCCGATCAAACAGTTCTTACCAAGATGAGAGCCGTGAATAATTGCGCCATGTCCAACATGAGCGCCTTCTTCCAGAGTAACCGTAACTCCAGGAAACATATGAATGGTACAGTTTTCCTGAACATTACAACCATCTTTGATTACGATCTTTCCCCAATCACCTCGAATTGCTGCCCCGGGACCGATATACACATCCTTGCCGATAATTACATTTCCGGTCACCGCAGCAAGAGGATGGACGTAAGCACTTTCGTGAATTACGGGTTTGTAGTTTTTATATGAGTAGATCGCCATTTGGCTTAGTCTTTAAGTGATTTAGTTATTGAGGGATTAAGTAGATTTCTTTGCTTTTTTAAGATACTGAACATATCCATTTAATATTTTTAGGCATTCAAGAATTTGATCATTTAAATCTTGAAATTGCTCAGCGGTAATATAGCCTTCATCTTTAGCACACATCAAGTGTTCAAGAGTTTCATATAGTGAGCCGCGCGCAATTCTACAGAACTGAATATTTTCTTGATAATGAAATCTTCCATAACCTTCCGCTATGTTAGCAGGAATTGACCTCGAAGATCTGATAATCTGATCCTTCAATCTAAATTTTTCGTCAGCTGGAAATGATTTTACTAAATCCGAAATAGCAATCCGTAATTGCCGTGCCGATTTCCAAGATTCTAATTCAGATAGTTTATACATTTTAGAAACTTAATTACTCAATTTCACAATAACTAAATCACTTAACCACTTCCAAAACTACAGCAAAGCCTTGACCTACACCTACACACAAAGTACAAAGTGCGTATTTGTTATCTGAGTTTTCATGTAGTTCGATGGTAGCAGTTTGAAGTAATCTTTGTCCGGTCATTCCTAATGGATGTCCGATTGCAATTGCGCCACCGTTGGGATTCAGTCTTGAATCGTTGTCTTCAAGTCCAAGTTTTCGGGTAACTCCAAGAGATTGTCCGGCGAAAGCTTCGTTGAGTTCGATGATATCCATATCGTCTAATGAAAGTCCGGCACGTTGCAAAGCTTTCTGAGATGCTTCCACAGGACCAAGTCCCATAATTCTGGGCTCTATTCCGGAAACTGCTGAAGCAACAATTCTGGCTTTTGGTTTGAATCCGTATTTCTCCACAGCTCCTGAAGAAGCTATCAATAAAGCTCCGGCTCCGTCATTCAATCCCGATGCATTACCGGCTGTTACTGATCCATCTTTTCTAAATACAGGTCTGAGCTTTCCAAGGATTTCAGCAGTTGTATCGGGACGCATAAACTCATCATGTTCAAAAATGATAGGATCGCCTTTTCTTTGTGGGATTTCAACTTTCACAATTTCCTTAGCTAAACGACCTGAACCTCTTGCTGCACCTGCCTTTTGTTGACTCCATGCTGCAAATTTATCCTGATCTTCCCGGGATATCTTATGCATTTCAACTACATTTTCAGCAGTCATTCCCATTCCATCAGTTCCATGCATTTCATGCATTTTCGGGTTTACAAATCTCCATCCGAAAGTAGAATCATGCATCTCTGTTGTTCCTGAATATGGAGAACTTCCTTTTCCAAGTACAATCGGTCCGCGCGTCATGTGTTCTACACCTCCGGTGATAAAGACATCGCCTTCACCGGCTTTTATTGCATGAAAAGCACGAATCGTGGCACTCATTCCTGATGCACAAAGTCTGTTTACCGTTTCGCCCGGAACTGATACCGGAAGTCCGGCAAGTAAGCCGGCCATTCGAGCGACATTTCTGTTATCTTCTCCGGCTTGATTCGCGCATCCCAGTATCACATCTTCTACTGAAGCGGGATCTAATTCCGGATTTCTTTTCAAAAGTTCTTTAATAGGAATTGCCGCAAGATCATCTGCTCTGATAGAAGAGAGAGACCCTTTCAATTTTCCAATTGGAGTTCTGATTCCGTCGATAATAAAAGCTTCTTTGTTAGACATAGGATGTAAGATTAAAGACTTAAGAGAATTTTTGAATTAGTTTATATAAAATTTTTTGAATACCGATTACCTCTTCAGATAAAGAAGTGAAATCATCTTTAGAAAGATAACCCAATTTATAGCTAATGATTAGTTGAGTTTCAATTTCGGAACAAGAACCAAAAGAAATATTTAAGAACTGTCGAAATTCTTTATCAGAATTTCTTCCGGCACCTTCTGATATGTTAGAACTGATTGAAACGGAAGCTCTTCTTAATTGTGAAGTAAGACCATAGATTTCTTCTTTGGGAAAGTTCTTAGTCACTGAATAAATTTGAGTGGCAAAATCCACTGCTTTATTCCATACATCAAGTTTTTTGTAATTGTGCATGTCCTAAATCTTACATCTTAAATCTTGTGTCTATCGGTACGATAAACTGTGCCTCTAAAATCCGCAACTAAATCATCATTCTGGTTCACAACCTTGATCTTATAAACACCGATGGTTCTTCCGTTTTGAATTTCTTCTGTTTCAGCAATTAGTGTATCACCTACTTCTACTTTTTTAGTGTAGTTGATATTGTTTTCTAAGGCAACAGATACAGATCCTCTGGAGTTGGATGCAAATGCTAAAGCGCTGTCAGCTAAAGAGAATGTAATTCCGCCATGACAAATCCCAAACCCGTTGCACATTTCTTGCCGGATCTCCATGGATAATTTCACATATCCCGGTTCTGATTCCAATATCTCAATTCCCATCCACCGGGAAAAGGCATCTTTTTCCATCATGGAATCTATAATTTTATCTGAGTTATCTTTCATTATGTGTTTTTTAAAGAGGAAGTGGTCAGAATTTAGGAGTTCAGAATTCAGCAGAGTTCTACTCATATTCTGAACTCCTGAACTCCTGAACTCCTGAACTCCTGAATTCTGTCTACTTCTTCCCCCTTACTATTCTTTTCAAAAGCGGATTTGGTCTGTAGCGATCTTCCTGATATTCCTCATAAAGAGCATTCATTCGGCCTAAGACTTTTTCCAATCCTATCTCTTCCGCCCATGCAAGTAATCCTTTTGGATAGTTCACTCCGTTTTGCATTGCAAGATCAACATCTTCTGCTGAACCGATATTCATAAATACGGCATCGAAAGCTTCGTTGATCAGCATTACGAGTATTCTGTGAAGGATTTCTTCACCTAATTCTTTGTCAGTGTTTGGATCAGGATTTTTTACATCCTCTCCGTAATTATAAAATCCTTTACCCGATTTTCTACCTAACCAGCCGGCTTCAACCAATCGTTTTTGAGTGAATGAAGGTTTAAATCTTGGGTCGTAATAAAATTCTTTGAATACGCTTGATGTCACTTCATAGTTTACATCGTGACCGATAAGATCCATTAGCTCAAAAGGCCCCATTCTGAATCCACCGATCTCTTTCATCGCCCAATCGATGGTTGGGACATCAGCGACACCTTCTTCTAAAATCCTGAGTGCTTCAGAATAAAAAGGTCGAGCCACACGATTCACGATAAATCCGGGAGTGTCTTTTGCTAAGACAGTGATCTTTCCCCATCCGGAAATAAACTCTTTTGTTGATTGTGTCAGATCAGAATCAGTGGCTACACTTGGGATGATCTCCACCAATTTCATCAATGGAGCAGGATTGAAAAAATGAACTCCCAAGAACCTTTCCGGCTTTTTTAATGCTGATGAGATGGAAGCAATGGAAAGGGAAGAGGTATTAGATGCAAGCACACAATCTTTAGAAACAAGTCCTTCCAATCGTTGAAACGTGTCTTTTTTGATATCAATATTTTCAACGATAGCTTCAATCACAAAACCACACTTGCCAAATTCTGTTATGTCTTCCACAAAATGGATTCGGGAAAGAATGCCATCCACTTCTTCTTGTGACATTCTCCCTTTTTCAACCTGACGATTCAGTATCTTTTCTAACCCTGATTCAGCTTTTGGAAGCTGTTCAGCGTAAGCATCGTACAGATAAACTTCATGACCATTTGTAGATGCTATTTGCGCGATTCCGGCGCCCATCGTTCCTGCGCCAATAATTCCTACTACAGAATCTGTATTTATCATTCCCAATAAGTTCTTTTACATTAAAGTCCGATTCAAGATAACAAATCTTAAGGGGAATTTGAGTATAGCATTGTAAGCATCACTATAATTTGCTATCATAATGATATCACATAATAAACCTAGTGATTATGCCTGATGTACTAATCAGAAATATCGATGAGAAAACACTGAACAAGCTCAAAAAAAGAGCTGAGAGAAACAATCGCTCCCTACAAGTAGAGTTAAAAATATTGCTTGAAGAGGAAGCATCCATGAACATGGATGAAGCCAGGAATATGGTTCGGGAAATATATGAGAAATATAAAGCTGAGGGTCGGGTATTTTCAGATAGCGTAAAAGATATTCGTGAAGATAGGGATCGATGAAAGTACCGGTTATTGATGCTTCAGTTGCTTTAAAGTGGTTCCTTCCTGAAGAAAAAAGTGAAATTGCCAGAAGCTTTTTATCTGAAAAAAATCATTTCGTAGTACCCGATCTTTTTTGGATAGAAACGAGTAATATTATCTCAAAAAAAGTAAGGAAGAGAGAGCTTTCTATAAACGAGGCTGAGAGAATTATTCAAATTCTGGAGAGAATGAATTTTGTTACTGTTGCATTCGACAAAATTAAGGAGGAAGCATTTTTTATATCTACTCGGTTCTCAATCACTTTATATGATGCTTGTTATCTTGCAGTAGCCGTCAATTATGAAGGAAATTTATTTACAGGTGATATTCGAATGTCTAATGGGATAAAAAAGACAGCTTATAAAGAGTTTGTTACATCAATAAATGAGTTATAAAAAGTTGTAGGATTTGAAATTCACTTCCCCTTAAACTCAGGTTTTCTCTTCTCAAGAAAAGCAGCAACTCCTTCATGGTAATCTTCCGTACTTCCTGCTTCTGCCTGTAGATCAGCTTCCAGTTTCAACTGGGTTTCCAGGTCATTATTAAACCCTTCATTAAATCCTTTTTTGGTAAGTCCGTAACCACGAGTGGGCATTTTTGCGAATTTCTTACAGAGAGCCATCGCTTCATTAATTAATTCATCGGCAGGAACTGACTTGTAGATCATTCCCATTTCAACAGCTTCAGGTGCTTTAACAGGTCGACCGGTAAAAGTGAGTTCGGTTGCTCTGGCAAGTCCGATTAGCCTTGGCAAAATGTACGTTCCACCACTATCAGGAATTAATCCAATATTAGAAAATGATTGAATAAACTTGGCTTCTTCAGCTGCAAAAACCATATCACAAGCTATTGCAATGTTAGCTCCCGCTCCGGCAGCAGTCCCGTTAACGGCACAAATAACAGGTTTTTCTAAAGTCCGAATGGCTTTGATGATCGGGTTATAAGTATGATGAACAACTTCACCCAGCTCACGATCGGGATCTTTGGCAATTTCAGTCACTTCCTTTAGATCCTGACCGGCGCAAAATCCTTTGCCGTTTGCAGTGAGTAAAACACAACGGATCTCATCATTGGATTCAGCTTCCTTAAAAGCATCCTGTACTTCTTCAGCCATTCCGTAGTTGAAACTGTTCAATACATCCGGACGATTCAGAATTATGGTTAAAACGCCTTCTTCTAAATTGGTTTCAATAAACTGTAGACTCATTTTATAGGCTGTATAGAATTTTGAAGTAGATATTAGTTTGGATAGTCTGTGAAAAAGAACTGAAATTCAGCGGTTGGTAAGCCCTGAAATCGAATGGAGCAACGGCATTAAACTGATCGACAGGTGAACTAAATTTTAAGTTTTGAAGCAAAAAGCCGGTTCCGACCAAAACTTTGTTCGATTTAACTTGAGGAGGCTTTATCTGAAACTGATGATTATAGTCAGGAATAAAATTAAATGAGATTTTTGCATCTTCAGTACGATTATTCTCTTCTTCAAGAACCTGAGCACTTACTGAAAGACTTATTAAACAAAGAAATAAAGTCAGGATGAAAAATTTACGTTTCATATGCATTTAAAATGTTCAAAGGGTTGATGGCAAGAATTACAAAAATATTGAGATTTACAAGCAGTAGAACCAAACTGACTTTGTAATTCTGTTTCAAAAGAATCGCAAAAAGGGCAAGGGACAATTTTAGTTCCTGATAAACTCTTCAAAAAGTCATCATCGGTAACAGATTTTTCAGGAGGGGCGATACCATAGTCTTTAAGCTTAACTTTGGCTTCATCCGTCATCCAGTCAGTCGTCCAGGCTTCAGAAAAATCCAGTTTTACTTCAAAATCTTCTATGTCTTTTTCTTCCAGTTTTTCCTTCACCATTTTTTCGATGGCATTCATAGCCGGACAACCGGAATAAGTCGGAGTGATCTTTACGGTCACTTTTCCTGAATGATCAATATCAACACTACGCGCGATACCCATTTCGATAATATTGAGAACAGGAATCTCCGGATCTGTTACCTCGCGGATATAATCCCAAATTTGCTCTTCGGTATGTAGGGTTTGAGTTGACATTTTTTAGTACTGTTCCTACTTCCAATCAGCATCAGGGTGCGAGCGTCTTAAAAATTGCATCTGAGCAAGCATATGACCTAAATGCTCCGTATGCATTCCCGTCCGACTTCCTGTCATCATAAACTGATCCCAATCCGGAACGTTTAATGTGGCTTCTTTCAAAGTATCTTCCACTAATTTCTTCCACTCATCTTTGAATGATAACAGATCAGCTCCGTTTCCTTCTGCCAGCATCATTTCATCAACGCCATCTATGTAAAATAATTCTCCGGAGTACATCCAAAGTTCATCGAAAGCATCTTGCATTCTTTTTTTGCTTTCATCAGTTCCGTCACCAAGCTTGAGTACCCAGTCTCTGGAGTGTCTTAAATGATATTTGACCTCTTTAAAATGCTTGTCGATCATCCCTGCAAACTGTTCGTCTTTAGCTTCTTTAAGTTGCTGATATTGAAAATAACTGAAAGAACTGAATAAAAACTGTCTGGCAATGGTGAAAGCAAAATCACCTTTTGGGAGTTCACACAGCTGGAGATTCGTAAATTCGTAGTCATCTCGGAAATAAGCAAAGTGATCTTCATCACGACCTTCATCTTCAACTTCTGCAGCATAGGCGTATAGTGAAGAAGCATGTCCGATCAGATCTAAAGCCATGTTCGCTAAAGCAAGATCTTCTTCCAAAACCGGACCATGTCCGCACCACTCTGACATTCGCTGTCCAAGTATTAATCTATCATCGGCCAGCCTGAGCAGGTAAGCTATTTTAGATTCTTTAACTGATAATTCTTTCGTTGTATTCATTTGATAGTTATTGGTTATTAGTTATTTGGTATCACAAATACACTAATAACAATTAACGAATTAGCTTCTTTTTTTAACGGCTCTTGGTACACTATAAAATTGTGGATGTCTGTACGGCTTATCAGATGCCGGATCAAAAAATGATCCCATATCTTCCGGCGTGGAAGCTGTGATCTGATCAGATGGAACTACCCAGATTCCGATTCCCTCATTTCTTCGCACATACACATCCCGGGCATTTTGTAGTGCATTTTCAGCATCCGAAGCGTGTAAGCTTCCGGCGTGCTCGTAAGGTTTACCATTTTTAGGTTGATAAAAAACCTCCCACAGAGGCCAATCTTTTTCGTTGTTTTCGCTCATTAATTTGGATTTTGTCATATCGAGCAAAGCGAGATATCTAAAGATTGCTTTTAAATAGCTCTTTAGATTTCTCAGTCAACAAGCTCCTTCGAAATGACAATTCTTTGTTTAATTATCTTAAGAAGCCTTTTCGCGGCTTAAATTTTTCTTTCTGGCGTACGCTTGTGCAGCTTCACGAACCCAAGCTCCATCTTCATGTGCTTTTCTTCGTGATTTTATACGCTCTCGGTTCATAACACCATTTCCTTTTACTACGTCCCAAAATTCATCCCACGGAATCTCACCAAATTCCCAGTGACCGGTTTCTTCATTAAATTTCAGATCCGGATCAGGTAGTGTTAATCCAACAGCTTCAGCTTCCATAACCACTCTGTCTACAAAGTGTTGACGAAGCTCGTCGTTGGTATTCAATTTCACTTGCCATTTCAGTAATTCAGCACTGTTTGGAGAGTTAGAATCATTTGGTCCAAACATCATCAAAGTTGGCCACCAAAAACGATCAACAGCACTTTGCACCATTTTGCGTTGAGCTGGAGTTCCTTCAGCAAGCTTTGCTACCATCTCATAGCCCTGCTTTTTGTGGAAGCTTTCTTCTTTACAAATTCTCAGATTCGCTCTTGCATAAGGACCGTAACTGGAGTGCGCCAATTTAGTTTGGTTTACAATAGCCGCACCATCAACCAACCAACCGATAACGCAAACATCAGCATAACTTAAGGTCGGATAATTGAAAATACTGGAATATTTAGCGCTTCCGTACAAATACTGATCGATGAGTTCACTGCGTCTCACACCTAAAGTTTCAATAGCGCTGTATAGATATAATCCGTGCCCGGCTTCATCCTGAACTTTAGCAAGAAGTACTAATTTTCTTTTTAGTGATGGCGCTCTGGAAATCCAATTTCCTTCAGGAAGCATGCCTACGATCTCAGAATGTGCGTGCTGGCTACCCATACGAATGATCTGTTCCCGATAGCGTTCAGGCATCCAGTCTTTGGGTTCAATCTTTTCGCCGGCATCAATTCGGGCTTGAAAGTCGTCTAATTGCTGTTGTGTTTCCATGGTGTAAGCGCTTTTTTATTTCAGTGGCATAACATCCTTTAAAAGAATTACATTCCGTGAATATAATAAAAGCAGACTATTGATTTTTGTTTATTCATTTCCTTTCATACATTTTATACAGTTATTATTAAAGATCATTCCAAATTTAGATATCCGGAGATAAAATGGATCAAAAATGACGTGCTTAGCAACATTAATAGTTCTACTCAATGAAGTATAATTATCTAGTAAAAGGCAAAGCAGTCATTTATTTTCAATAACCGGATAAAAGTAGTAGTTGGGTAGACCGAAAATTTCATTCAAGAGCTACAGCAACTCAATATTTTGCAGTACTGTTGAATGCCAACCTGAACAGTTTGTAAAAATATAACGATGAAAGATCAAGACAACGTACTGGAAAGAGAAATAGAAGAAGAATTTGAAGATCATCTGGGATTGCAGGATGTGGATTATGTGGAGCACTATGTTAGTAATGCCAAACAAACCGCTCACTATTACATAACCACTTTCGGATTTCAACTAAAAGCTTACTCAGGTTTGGAAACCGGAGTTCGGGATCGCTCTTCTTATTATTTAGAACAAGGAAATATTCGGTTTGTGATTACGGCCCCGTTAAGCAGTAAGTCGCCCATTTCGGAGTTTGTACATAAGCATGGAGATGGAATCAAAGACATTGCCATGCATGTGGAAGATGTGGATCGTGCATTTAAGGAAAGTGTGAAAAGAGGAGCGGAAGTAGTCGAAGAGCCGCATTCCATAACTGATGGCGACGGAACGATCAGAAAAGCAGCGATCAAAACCTACGGAGATGTAATTCACTCTTTCATTAACAGAACGGAATACGACGGAATTTTCTTTCCGAAATTTGTTGCTAAAGAAAGTCTGATTAGCACCGAACCTGTTGGAGTTCAGTTTGTGGATCATTGTGTAGGAAACGTAGAATTAGGTGAAATGGATACCTGGGTAGCTTTTTACAGAGATGTTTTGGGTTTTACGCAATACATCAGTTTTGATGACAAAGATATTTCTACCGAATACACCGCTTTGATGAGTAAAGTGATGGCAGGCGGTAGAGGAATGATCAAATTCCCGATCAATGAGCCGGCTGATGGTGTGAAGAAATCGCAAATAGAAGAATATCTGGATTTCTTTGAAGGACCTGGAGTTCAGCATGTTGCGCTATTGACAGGCGACATTATTGATACCGTGACCAAACTTCGTGATAGGGGAGTGGACTTTCTGAAAGTGCCAACAACTTACTACGAAGAACTGGAAGAAAGAGTAGGGAAGATCGATGAACCCATTGATGTACTTGCTGATCTTGGAATTCTGGTTGATCGAGATGATGAAGGATATTTACTTCAGATCTTTACGAAGCCTGTAGTTGATCGTCCAACATTATTTTATGAGATCATTCAGCGAAAAGGTGCTCGTGGATTCGGAAAAGGTAACTTCAAAGCACTTTTCGAAGCCATCGAACGCGAACAAGAATTACGAGGAAACTTGTAAGAAATTTAAAATTAAGAATTAAGAATGTAGAATTAATTGTCATTTCGATCCCGATAATTCGGGAGAGAAATCTAAGAATCAGTTTTAAAGACGATCTTTAGATTTCTCAGTCGACAAGCTCCTTCGAAATGACAAAACAGATTAATAATTCTACATTCTTAATTCTACATTCTTAATTCAAAATTATGTACTACCACGCATTAGGAACCATCCCGCATAAACGTCACACGGTATTTCGCCGACCGGACGGAGAATTGTTTACAGAAGAATTATTCGGAGCAGAAGGTTTTCATGGAAACAGTTCATTGCTGTACCATTACCATATGCCGACGAGAGTAACCAAGATCGAGCAAGGAGCAAAGATCGAAGTAAAAGCGGCAGACGATCAAACGCTTCGTCATCGTCATTTGAAGACCAAAGATATTCCAACAGGCGGAGATGCCATTACCGGACGTAAAATTCTGATGTTCAATAACGATCTTCAGATCGGAGTGATGCGACCAACCGACGCCATGAATTATTTCTACAGAAATGGCGAGCATGATGAGTTGTTATTTATTCACGAGGGGACAGGGCATTTGCAAACCAACTTTGGGCGATTGGATTTCGGATACGGAGATTACATTTACATCCCGCGTGGAACGACCTACCAAATGAATTTTGATACGGATAAGAATCGTGTGCTTACTGTAGATTCTACCGGCCCAATCGACTTCCCAAAACGCTATTTATCAGAAATGGGACAGTTCATGGAGAATTCTCCTTTTTGCGAACGTGATTTCCGCTTACCACAAGAGCAACTGTTCTTTGAGGAAGAAGGAGAGTTTGAAGTACGGATCAAGAAAGGCGGAAGAATGCATCATTATACTTTTGATCATCATCCGTTAGATGTAGTTGGTTGGGATGGATATTTGTATCCGTGGATCTTCAATATCAAAGATTTTGAGCCGATCACCGGACGTGTTCACCAACCGCCACCCGTACATCAAACTTTCCGTGGACACAATTATGTGGTTTGTAGTTTCTGTCCAAGGAAATTCGATTATCATCCGGATGCTATTCCGGCGCCTTACAATCACTCTAACGTAGATTCAGATGAAATGCTGTATTACGTGGAAGGCGATTTCATGAGCAGAAAAGGAATGGATTATGCGAGTATCACACTTCACCCCGGAGGAATTCCACACGGACCGCATCCCGGAAAAGCAGAAGCCAGCATCGGTGCTGAAGAAACCGATGAATATGCGGTTATGATCGATACGTTCAAACCGATGTATGTCACCGAAGAAGCTATGAGACTAGACGATCCTAGTTATCCGTATTCGTGGTTGGAGGGGAAGTAAAGAATAGAGTTTATATTTCTTCATCTATTGTTTCATCAATCTTGTCCAAATAGGTTTGAAGATTAATTGCTGGTACGGTACCAATTGCTTGCTGTAAATATCGTGTCAACTGCATGAAGAATGTAACCAGCGAATTTTCTTGTTTACTGAAACGTAATTCTTTGAAGGTTCTGTTTTCATAGAATTCCAAATATTTATCCTGCCCAATTTCCTTTATTTCTTCAGAGGGTTCATAATCAACAAAGAAACTTCCATAATCAGCAATACAACCAATATCTATGCTTCTCAGTCCTTTTTGTGCTTTTATATGTCTTTCAATCGTAGCGTTATTTTTATGAGTGTACGAATTCGTGCTGCTCAAAATTCCTCCAACAATTTTAGTGAGTGGTCTTGGGTCAAACTTCCTCCCTGAATTAATCATATTTGTACTGGTGCGAATTAATTTTCTAACACTTTCAATTTTTTCTCCGGCGTATTCAATATTTGACTTCCCATCTGAACTATTTCCAACATCTGGTTTTACCTCAAACACGGCATATACTCCTTCCGCAGGAACATAATGGAACCCATTTTGAGAAAATATAAATGGGGTATACCAGTTGTCATAAATCACAATATCAATTTGATGGCTTGTATTTCCTTCATGATCTATGACTATTGCTTTGTCCACACTATATCTATTAGGTAGATAATTACGAAGCCATTCAATCCATGCATTTTCAAGAGAATCACCTTTTGATCCAGAATGTGTAATAAAATCACGATTAGTGCTTAATATTGCATTCATCTGGTTCTGTAGCCCATTAAATAAGGACTTAATATCAATTTTGTTCATTTAACTGTTTTTTTAAAAGTGTCAATATTTTCAATACAAACTCACGACCGGGTCTAATTATCTTACTCCAAATACGATAATGACATTTCTTAAACTTTATGCCACTTCCACATGAGCACTCACTATTTCTGCCTGGCCAATTAGAGTAAACTATTTGTTCTAATTCGCTTATGATTAGCATCCTATTTTTTTGACTAAGTATTTCCTCATAGTATTCCCAAACTCCTTCGAACCCATGCCCGAACTCACCATCTGGATATTTCCCTGTTTGATCTCGATAGGTCTCACGAGCAAGATGAGGAACTAATACTTTATCTAAAAAGAATTTGAATGAAATCCCGTTTTTACAAACTGCTAACTCTTCAGGAAGAACTGCCAGGCACAATGTATTATCAATGTTGACATGCCGATCTGCAATTCTAGGAATCTTATTGCTAGTCTCAATCACTTTGGGAAAGCAATTCGGAAATTCATTGGGGAAGTTGATTAATACTTCATACTTGTCAATTTCACCCATTTGGGAGTGAACTATTGGTATTTCACCTGAAACACTAACTAAGCCATCTTTCTGAACCCTGTTTAATTTTGGGTAAAACTTTAGACTATAATCAATGTCTTTGATTATTCGACTCATTCAATAACCGATCCATGGTTTAGCTATTACTCCAGATCTAGCAATACTCAGAGCAGCTGCCGATTTATCCTCATCATCTTCTGTTTCAACAAAGTCATCATTTACTGGGAAGTATGATTTAAGATTATCTGAAGATGATTCAATCATTTCGAGCATCTGTTCAATATCCAAATGCAAATTTATCTTTTCTGAGTCAGTCATTGTATCAGATACCACATTGTTAGAGTTTGCGGGATCTTCTAATCGAATAGTCCTAACATTATCCCCAATAAACTCTAGCACCATTTCAAGTTGCTCCCAAATTCCTGTAGGAACTTCTGAGCATTTTTCAAATGCCTTGATCGTAATCAGCTCGATGAAAAAGGATTTAATACTATTCTTATTTTTGTTGGTTTTCCAAATCTTTAATAGTCGTATGATACTTCTCTCTGAATTCTTCCCTTTTACAAGATCAATATGCTTCTGGATGTTTGTTTGTGTTGTACTTGCTGGTTCCAATAGTTTTGGACGAACGTAAAGATTCAAACGATTTGTTTCTACATAATCATCAGTACTCAATTCTCTTCCTGGAACAATATCCATTTGAATTTCATCACCATCTATTACAAAAGTAATACCAGTAGATACGCGTTGTTTTCTTGTGGCATACCCAACTAGGTCATCATCTTCAAATTCTTCATTGAAAAAATCAAAGATGGTATCTGCCATTTCTTCCAAAGTACCAAACGCATTATGTTTAAATGGCTGACATACATCAAGATCAAATTTTGTATTTATCGCATCATGCTTGGCATACGATCCAGAGTTTATTGCTCTCGTAACAATCTGGTCTTTAAACTTCTCTACTAAAGCGTCTTTTACAATTTCTCTTTTCTCAATGTACTTTTCCATAAGATTAGATACATGTTTCATCTTATAGCTTTCAAGTGTCTGTTGTAAATATTTTCCCTTGTTTAAACTCATTCTTTCAATATTTTTGTTATTATTAAGTTTAATTATTTAACTACTCACTATTAAATGCTGATGAGAAATGAAAAATTACAGGGCACTTGTAATTTTTTTTAAGTTATCAGCATATTTATATGAAACCTGAGAATGAAAAAGGGTTCAAAATAACCCAGAATTATGACTGCATCACCGAAAAAGAGGTCTTTACAAAACTACTTAAGGTGCTAATGGCTTATGCACATAAGCTAATAGGTACCAGTTCACTCAGGCTAAAGAAGAGTAGAAGTGAATTGGCTTATGATTTTTCAATGGAAACAATTAGTAAGCACCTGGAAAAACCCGAAAAATTTGATCCTTCCAGAAACTCTGATCTAGTTAAATATCTGAAGTATAATATTCTTAGACGACTCATATTTAACTTCAAAAAAAAGAAGTCACAAGAATTTGAGATTGGTTATGAAAATGAAGATTCAACAGGATTGAAAGTAGCAAAGTCGTTTGTTGAAGAAAATGATATTCATGATTTGCTTGATGAGCAGAATTTACTTAAATCCATCCAAACTGAACTTAATGGCAACACAATTCTTTTGGAGCTCTTCAATCTGAGGTATTCGAAAGAATATACCAGAAAAGAGATTTGTCAGACTTTGAAAATATCAACAGGGGAATATGCTAATAGAATCAGAAGATTGGATACAGTTGTGAATCGAGTAATTAAAAAATAAACATATGAGCAAGGGTAAAATAAACGAGATTATACTGGATGTTGCTGATGCCGTTAGTCATAATGAAGATGTTGCGGAGGAGTACCTATTTGCCAATGATATTGATGTCCAATCGTATATTAACAGAGGGTTAGCGGAGTTGAATAAACCGAAAAAAATGAATCTGAGTTTTACGAAAAGTCAGACTTTTTTCAGACGTTTGGTTCTTGCTGCACGTATTACACATGAATGTCACAATGAATGGACGTTTGGAAGTGTTAAGTTTCAAAAAATGGTTTATTTATGTGAAGAAGCATCTCGAATGAATTTCAGTACAAATTATAGCAAGCAAGTGGCTGGGCCTTTTGATAATAAATTTATGCACGCAGTGAAAACTGGTTTTGAGAAACAGAAGTGGTTTTCAGTGGAAAAAGTAAAAAAAGGTAAGTACACAAAAGTTGAATTTTCACCAATGCAAAATATGCTTGCCTATCAGCAGTATTATGAGAGATACTATCAAGAAGTAAAAGACGATATTGAACATTTGATATCCGTATTTAAAAAATGGAAAACTGATGATGTCGAATTAGTTGCAACACTTTATCATTGTTGGGACGAATCCATTAAAGAAGGAGAGAGTACATCAAAAGAAGCTCTTACAGAAAAGCTCTATGCATGGCATAAGAAAAAGAAAAAATTTAAGCCTGAAAAAGTATCTAGATCTATAGATTGGATGATGGAAGTTGGGATTTATCCTGCTTGAGTTCTATTTACATGTTCTTCAATACCTTTTTAAAAAAGATAAAACAAAGATCTTTAACCTCTTCAGGATGACTTCTCTATAATGACCATCAATAAGCAAAGAGATGTAACATCAGTTGCACCAATCCTTAAAGCTCCTCATCTTCAGATGTTCAATTCAAAAAATTATATCAATGAAAAAAGTTCTAGCACTTCAATATTCATTATTCCTTGTTGGATATTCAATATTCGCCACGAATGTGGCTTCCGCCCAAACCCATAATCAGTACGAAATTTCGTTCGAAAATGCGGTTCATCACGAAGCAGAAATCTCTGTCACCTTTCCGAACGTAGAAAAGAAAGTGCTGGAAGTGAGAATGAGCAGAACGTCTCCGGGACGATATGCACTTCATGAATTTGCCAAGAACGTGTACAATGTAAGCGCAGTAGATGGTAGCGGAAATGAGTTGGAAATTACCAGACCAAATCCACATCAATGGAATGTAAGCGGTCATGATGGAACCGTGAAGTTCAGCTACACTTTATACGCGAACAGAGGAGGAGGGACGTACACCGGAATTGACGAAACGCATGCGCATATGAACATGCCTGCGACTTTTGCATGGGCACGAAACTACGAATACCGTCCGATCGAGATCACATTCAACAAAAGAGACGACCTGAGCTGGGAAATTGCTACACAGCTAAAGCATGTGGAAGGAAATACCTATTACGCGGAAGATCTTCAGTACTTTTTAGACAGTCCGACCGAAATTGCAGATATGCATTTCCGTGAGGAAAAAGTAGACGGACAGAATATCCGACTGGCTTTACACACTCCGGCTTCAGATAAAGAAGTGGATGAATATTTTGGGAAGGTAATGGCGATCGTAAAAGCGCAGAGAGATATTTATGGGGTGATGCCGAAGTTCGATTATGGCGAATATACATTCTTGTCTTGCTATATGCCCAATGCCAGTGGTGACGGAATGGAACACCGAAATTCTACCTATGTGGTAAGTTCTAAACCACTAGATCGACCTTTGGGAGAAACCAGTATCGGAACTATCTCTCATGAATTTTTTCATGCATGGAATGTAGAACGAATCCGTCCGGCCAGTCTGGAACCATTCGATTTTGAAGAAGCGAATATGAGCGGTGAACTTTGGTTCGCAGAAGGATTTACGAGCTATTATACAGGCTTGACGCTTGCCAGAGCTGATATCAGAACGGATAAGCAATATGTAGAAGGATTGGACGGTGGACTGAATTATGTGATCAATTCTCCGGGAAGAAATTACTTCAATCCGATCGAAATGAGTTACCAGGCTCCGTTTGTAGATGCGGCGCGATCAGTAGATCCGGTAAATCGATCAAATACGTTTGTGTCATACTATACTTACGGAAGTGTACTTGGATTGGGATTAGATCTTTCTCTCAGAACTTTAGACAAAGGACTAAACCTCGACGACTTTATGAAATCCGTTTGGATGAAATACGGCAAGACAGAAGTTCCGTACACGGTTAAAGATCTTCAGGATGCTTTGGCAGAATATGCCGGAAAAGAATTCGCTGACAACTATTTTGAGAATTATATCTTTGACAGCAAACTTCCTGATTACGAATCATTATTTGCGAAAGTAGGAGTGAAGCTTGAATTAGCAGAACCGAACAAGGCAAGTTTAGGCGAAACCATCCGAAAGCGAAATGATGAATGGAAAATGACTTCAAACGCAACGGTTGGAAGTCCGATCTACAAAGCAGGAATAGAATCAGAAGATGTGTTTATTTCTATTTCAGGAACGGACATGAATTCCGTAGAAAACGTGGATGAGATCTTAGCAAATCACAAACCGGGCGATGTAATTAAAGTAGTCATCGAAAGATGGGGACAAGAAAAAACCTTCGATGTAACTCTGGAAGCTTCCAAAACACTACAAACTACTCTTGATGAAAATGCTGGTAGAAAAGAGGTGGAGAGAAGAAATGCTTGGTTGGGGTTGAAGAAGTGACAGAGTGGGGAATGTGACTGAGTGACAAAGTGAATTTGGCTTCTTAGTCATAAGGGAACGTCTTTTTTGTTAAAGCCTTAAACAAGGAGACCCTTTAGGGTCGGATTAATATAACAAGGCCTTTGTCATTTCGAACGCATTTGAGAAATCTAAAGATAGTCGATGCAATTCAGTAGATTGTTAGATTTCTCGGTCATTCAGGCTGTGCCTTCATTCATCTCGAAATGACAAACTCGGCTCTGTCATGTCGAACCGAAGGGAGACATCTAAGGGTTGTCTTTTTGAATCTGAATTTTTAGACTTCTCACATTCGTTCATAGTGAGAGGATATTGAATTGGTACGAACATGGGGAATAAAGTAAACGAGCATGGGCGCTAGCCCGATGAGAAGAAATCAGCGAAATCAGCGATCAAAAAAAGAAGCCCCTTATCCAGAGGCTTCTCTTGTTGTTAGCAATCTATAGCCGTCTCACCAAAAGTGAGCAGCAACTATAATCCAGTAAAAAAATCATGATTCAAGAGACACCTTTCCAAGGCAACTCATAGAATCAGTAAACCAAAAACAGATCAATCCATGATCTTGCGCAAGAATGCGGGCTGATCAGAATCGTCTTTTTGAATACGCTCTGTTCTGCTTTGGAACGGAGCGATATTATCTCTACTTTTCGTTTCTTGCTTAGGCTCTTCAGCGCGATAACTTTCCTGCTCCTCTTCAGATTCCTGTTCTTCTTGTCGAACAGAAAGATCTCGGCGCAGGTAAGAAGGCGTATCCAATTTCTTAAGATTTCCTTCTCCTTTGTAATAATCGCTAGGAGTACGAGCAATTCTACTTGGAACTCCTTGTGGTTTTACCTGCTGATTATTTAAAGCGTTTTCTGCTGCTTTGTTTAAACCAGCAGTAGCGTTCGGAGCAACTTTCGCAGTAGTTCTGTCTTCGGCAAGATCAAAACCTGTAGCAATTACCGTAACTCTGATCTCATCAGTAAATGTTTCATCAAGAACAGTACCTAAGATGATCTCTGCGTTGTCACCTGCTTCCTGCTGAACAATGCTGGTTGCAGTCGTTGTCTCGCGCATACCAAGAGCAGAACCTGCGCTGATATTAACAAGAACACTACGAGCTCCGCGAATACTAACGCCATCCAATAACGGTGAGTTAATAGCAGAACGAGCTGCAATTTCAGCTCTGTCAGGACCTTCGGCCGTTGCGGATCCCATGATCGCCGCTCCACCATCGGTCATCGTAGTTCTAACATCTGCAAAATCAAGATTGATCAAGCCGGGCATTAGAATTAAGTCGCTGATACCGCGCGTTGCGTTATATAAAACTTCATTTGCCAGAGCGAAAGCATCCATTAATGTGGTGTTTTCGTCTGCGATGTCCAGAAGTCGTTCGTTTGGAATAACGATGACCGTATCACAGTTCTTTTTAAGTTCGGTGATTCCTTCGAGTGCAAATTTCTTACGGATCTTACCCTCGCAATCGAATGGAGTAGTAATAATTCCTACGGTAAGAATTCCTTTACGTTTAGCCATTCCTGCAACTACAGGTGCGCCTCCCGTTCCGGTACCGCCACCCATTCCTGCAGTCACGAAGATCATATCCGCAGTTTCGATGGCTTCTTCAATTTCGTGTCGGTTTTCTTCAACCGCTTCTCTGCCAACTTCCGGACGAGCTCCTGCTCCTAAACCGTTAGTAAGTGAGGTTCCAACCTGAATTTTTACATCAGCCTGGCTGTTTTTCAGTGCCTGGGCATCGGTATTAAGTGCGATGTATTCCACACTATCGAGACCCATATTTATCATATTGTTGATTGCGTTTCCGCCACCGCCGCCTACGCCGACCACTTTGATCTTTGCGTTTTCCTGGCTTTGTTCGTCGAAAAAGAATCGAGTATTATGGTTAGCCATGATTACTCCTTGTTTTTGTATTTATTTACTGGATTGTTTTTTGTAGATGATTGCTGTTTGCTAAAGTTCTTTGAACCAACTTTTCATACGGTCGGCGATCTTGTTCATCACCTGTTCCATATTTTTTCCGCCTTTTTGTGATGATGGCATCATTGTTTGATTGTTGCCCATGCCTGTTTTTAGAGCATGAACTACAAGACCAACACCTGTAGCGTAAATTGGACTGTTTACTTCTTCCACTAAGCCGCCTGTTATTCCCAAGGGAATCCCGATCTTGGCATCTATTCCTAAGATCTCGTTAGCCAGTGGACAAATATTCTTGATCAATGATCCGCCGCCAGTAAGAACTACTCCAGCACTAAGTGCTTCAGAGTAACCACTGCGTTTGATCTCGATCCCAACTATTTCCATGATTTCTTCCATTCTTGCCTGTATAATCTTAGCAAGAATGCTTTTTGTAATTTCTTTTGGTGGACGTCCTGCAATTCCCGGAACGGTGATCACTTCGTCTTCCTGGATCATGTCCGCATAACTTTCGCCATGCTTTCTTTTCAGTGTTTCCGCCTGATCGTCGAGCACGCTTAATCCAAGTCGGATATCGTCCGTTACTTTTTGTCCTGCAATTGCGATAACCGCTGTATGTCGGATGGTATTATCCTGGAAAATGGCTACGTCTGTAGTTCCACCTCCTATATCCACCAATACAACTCCGGCTTCTTTCTCCTCCTGATCAAGAACGGAATATGAAGAGGCGAGAGGCTCAAGGATAATGTCTGCTACCTGATAACCTGCTCTTTCCACACATCTGTAAATATTCTTTGCTGCTGATACGAGTCCGGTAATGATGTGAACTTCAGCTTCCATCCGCATTCCACTCATTCCAACCGGATCACTGATGCCATCCTGTCCATCAACCACAAACTCCTGAGGGATTACGTGAAGAATTTGTTGATCAGTAGGCAACATAATGCGCTGACAGTCTTCTAAAAGACGTTCTACATCATGAGCGGTGATCTCATTGTCTTTGTTGTTAATGGTGATCACACCTTTACTACGCATGCTTCGAATGTGATCGCCTGCAATACCTACATTCACAGAATTCACCTGAATTCCCGAAGCGAGTTCTGCCTGTGCGATGGCGTCCTTGATTGCGTTTACGGTCTTATCAATGTTAACAACCACGCCACGATTTAAACCGTCGCTGGGAGCTTTACCAACTCCAAGGATGTTGATTCTTTCGTGCTCGATAGAAGCAACGATTGCGCAAATTTTTGTAGTCCCAATATCGAGACCGACCATGATATTTTCTTGTTCAGACATTATTGATACCGCTTTGTTTGTTGATTGCTAAAATTGATTGCAGATTTTTTGTGGAACCTGTATTTCCTGACCCTCCTCTTAATCTCCTCCCTGGAGGAGAAACTCGTTGCTCTTTCTCTGATTTAGACCAAAGAGCTTCCCCTCCACCGGAGGGGATTGAGGGGTGGGTTCCTGGATCTCTTAAAAGAGAAAAAGCTTTTTCTATATGAAATTGATTGATGTTCATATCTTATCCTTCCCTTGTTACCACTTGGTTGGTAAATCTGAGATCTACCTGTTGCATGGTTTGGATTCCTTTCACCCGAATTACTTCCGTGTAAAAAGCTTCCCAATTTTCAAGCTTGATTCGGAAGTCATTACTTCCGAATAAAAGCTTTACTCCGTTTTCCTGGCTTAGTGCTACAACGCCTTCTTCTTTGTTGTAAGCCACTTCGCTGATGGTCATCCATCCAAATTTATTTTGCTTTGCTTCCGTTAAAAAAGTGCTTATTTGTTTGAAAGCTTCACTTTTAAGTGTGTCAGAACCTGTGGAAGCATCAAACCCATAAACCAAAGGCAGATCAAACGTCTTATTTTCATAAATCGGAAGTTTTACTCCTTCAGCATCTACATAAGCTCTTTTTTCATCTTTAATAAGTAATGCAACAGGTGTTCGTTCTGTAATTTCAATATTCAGATCGCCATTTGGTTCTATGTAAGGAGTCGCGCTTTTTACATAATCTACTTTTTCAATACGTTCAACGATCACACTCAGATCCAGACTGTCGGGATGAACTCCAAATTCTACATTTGCAGCTTCTGTCAGTACTTCGATCTCTGTAATTACATTTCCGGAAAATGACAATTCATCAACAGTCACATTTCTGTTCCAATAGACAGCCGCAAGTACAGCAACTCCAACAACCAGCATGATCGCTGTTGCCCAGGGGAGAAGCTTACTCTTTTTCACGTCGCTATGTGTGCTGTTGACGGACACTAACTATTTAGCTCCTGTTTTATAGTTTCCGCTTTCCAATTCTTTAGCGAATTCTTCGCCATATTTATAAATATCTCCGGCGCCCATGGTTATTATGATGTCTCCGGCTTTTGAAATTTCTTTAAGAGTTTCCGTTACATCTGCTTTGTCCTCAACATAGATTACATTCTTGTGACCGTATTGTTCAGCAGTGTCAGAGATCAGTTTTCCGGTTACGCCTTCAATTGGTTTTTCTCTGGATGGATATACATCTGTGATCACCAATACTTCTGCATCAGAAAATGAAAGACCAAACTCCTTATACAGATCCTGAGTTCTGGAATACAAGTGAGGTTGGAAAACAGCCACAATTCTTCTATCAGGCCAACCTTTGCGAGCTGCGTTCAAAGTTGCAGCAACTTCTGTTGGGTGATGAGCATAGTCATCGATTACCATCACGCCTTGTTCTTCAACTTTCTTCTGAAATCTTCTGAACACACCCTGATAGCGTTCCAATCCTTGCTTGATCAGTTTAAAATCAATATTTAGCTCAATTCCGGTAGCTACCGCAGCCAGGGCATTTTTCACATTATGATCGCCTGGAGCTTTTAAAGTGATTACTCCAAGTTTTTGATCATCATTCATCACCGTAAAAGTGCTGGTAAATTGATTCATTTGAATATCAACAGCACGAACCTGAGCTTGAGGGCTTAATCCATAAGAGATAATTCTTCTTTCCAGATCAGGAAGAATACTTCGAACATTCGGGTCATCCAGACAAACAATTACAGCACCGTAAAAAGGAACTTTGTTAGCATAATCGATGAACGCACCTTTCACATCTTCCAGATCATCGTAGATGTCTAAGTGTTCCGCTTCAATATTGGTAATAATAGCAATAGAAGGAGTGAGGCGAAGGAATGTTCTGTCAAACTCGTCTGCTTCAACAACGATCACATCACCTTTACCTACAACAGCATTGGTTTTATCAAAACTATGCACTTTTCCGCCAACCATGATAGTCGGATCATAATTTCCGTCCTGAGTCACGTGACCGATCATGGTAGTTGTAGTAGTTTTTCCATGAGTTCCAGCTACACCGATTCCGAACTTCATCTTCATCAATTCAGCGAGCATTTCCGCTCTTTTGATAGTAGGAATACGATTTTCTAAAGCAGCTTTTGTTTCTTCGTTTTCAGTTGCTTTAACTGCACTGGTATAAACCACAACATCGGCGCCTTCAATATTTTCAGGAGCGTGTCCTTGATAAATAGTAGCACCAAGTTCTTTCAAACGGTCTGTAGTTTCATTCGAAGCGCCATCAGAACCGGTTACTTTATAACCTCTTTGTATCAAGATCTCAGCCATCCCGCTCATACCAATTCCACCGATTCCAACCATATGAATATGTTTGGTTCGTCCAAATACGGGTTGTGTTTGAATTCTGTTTTCCATCAACTGTTCTTCGATTTTGCGAGTTCTAAAATTTCTTTTGCGATCATCTTAGCTGCGTCCGGTTTTCCCAACCTTAGTGCAGCTTTGTTCATTTCCTTCAATTTTTCCTGATTCTTGATCAATGAATGAACCAGTTCAGGTAAAGCATTTACTGCGTCGATATCTTTCAATAATTCAGAAGCTCCGGCATCAACCATGCTTTGTGCGTTTTGTGTTTGATGATCTCCGGCTACATTTGGAGAAGGAATCAATACACTGGGTTTTCCTGTCATCATAAATTCAGAACATGAACTTGCGCCTGCGCGACTAACGATCAGGTCGGCAGCAGCATAAGCTTCAGGCATGTTGTCTATGAAGGCTGTTAAACGAATATTCTTGTTGTTCTCTAAGTCAACTTCTTTCATCAAAGCATCGATGTACCGGCTTCCGCACTGCCAGATCACCTGTAGACCTGATAGTTTATCAAGGTTTTCTTTTACCGCTTCATTGATCGATCTTGCTCCACCACTTCCTCCAAGAACCATCAATACCGGTTTAGAGTCATCAAAGTTGAAGGAGTTGAGTCCAACCTTCTTTTCGACCTTATCCAAAGTGTTTCTGGTTGGATTTCCTGATTCCACGATCTTATCAGAAGGCAGATACTTCGCTGCTTCCTTGAAAGCTGTAAATATTCTGGATGCGAACTTAGCAAGCATTCGGTTTGTGACTCCGGGGAAGCTGTTTTGCTCCTGAATCACCACATTCACTCCACGCTTTCCTGCAACCCAGCCAACCGGCCCGGCAGCATATCCACCACAAGAAACCATAACCTGAGGTTTGAAAGAGCTCACTATTCCAAAACTTTGAACTATACTCGTCACAAGTTTTAATGGGAACAGCATATTCTTTAAAGTAAGTCTTCGGTGAAACCCACTGATCCAAACACTTTTGATCTTATAACCGGCTTTTGGAACAGCTTTCCATTCCATATGATCTTTGGTCCCTATAAATAAGATCTCAGAGTCAGCATTTTCGTTTTTAATAGCATCAGCAATAGCAATTGCGGGATACACGTGTCCACCGGTTCCACCTGCAGCAATTAAGATTCTCGGATTATCCATAATACATAGTCCTCCGATCTTTATGATGTTTCGAAATATTCAATAAGATTCCTACCATCAATCCTGCAAAAAGCATACTGGTACCGCCGTAACTTACAAATGGCATTGGAAGTCCGGTTACAGGAAGTAATCCACTTGCCACAGCTGCATTTACAAATCCATATAAAACGATAGTGAGTGTACAGCCAATTGCCAGAAGAGAACCAAGAGTGTCTTCTGCATTTTTGGAAATGAAAACCACTCCACGGAACAAAATAAGAGTGAAAATGAGTATCAAACTCATCGCACCGAAAATTCCGTATTCTTCGGCTATAATTGCGAAAATGAAATCGTTGTAAGGAGCAGGGAGGAAGTCACGTTGTGAACTTTTACCTATTCCAACTCCAAAAAATTCTCCTTTGGCGATAGCAATATGTGCCTGCTGTGCCTGATATCCCGACCCCTGAAGGATCTTAGTACTTTCAATATCTTTAACCTGTGTGATGTAATTATCAATCCTGCTTTGACGATTCTCAGATTGATTCAGGAGTAACATCCCGCCAAAAAATCCGATCAATACAAGAGTTCCCAACTGCAAAGTACTGGCTCGACCTATAAACATTACGATCAGACAAATTCCGAATAGAATTCCGGCACTGCTGAAATCCTGAACACCGATCAATGCACAGGTAATACTTACCCAAACCATAATAGGAATAAAGCTTCTTTTGAAGTCTTTGACGTAATCCTGTTTTTCAGAGAGAAGTACACAGATATGAAGCAGAAGAGCTACCGTTGCTACTGTGGACGGCTGGAATGTAAAACCACCAAGGTTTAGCCATCTTTTTGCTCCAAATTGTTCAGTTCCAAACATCAGAACAGCTACAAGAAGCACCCAACTTATTACCATACCAATACGGCTGAATTTTGCCAGAGTGTGATAATTGATCTTCGAAACGATCAGCATTACAACAAAAGCAATTCCAAGTTTTATGATATGTCCTGTGATCAAAGTAAATGCAGTTGTAGACTTAGATTCAGCGAAGTAAGCAATAGAAGAATACACGGCAAGTACACCGAACATCATAAGCGCAACAACGGCCATCAACAAAAAGCGATCGCTGCCTTGCTTACGGTTATCAATATCTTCCGGGCTGGTGCCGATGATATTAGAGAGGTTGCTATGTGGACTCGTGTATATCACTCGTAAATTTCAATGTTCAAATAGCAAATCACAGTTAACCCCTCATTGGGATTTTCAGCGTTTGGTATTTGAAATTTGTTTGTCATTTGTTGTTTGGGTTTTGTCATTTAGCTCTTCAGAGCTTATAAACTTCTTCTTTAAATACTTTTCCTCTGTGCTCGTAATCGTCGAACATATCAAATGATGCGCATGCAGGACTCAGCAAAACAACTTCTCCTCGTTTCGCTACTTTTTGAGCTGCACGAACAGCTTTCATCATACTTTCAGCTTTTACAAAGTTTGGAACCACTTCACCCAGTTGATCTTCAACCCGATCCTTTGATTCTCCAATTGCAATGATCGTATGAACTTTTTCTTTGATCTGATCAACGATTTCGCTGTAATCATTTCCTTTGTCTCGTCCACCGAGAATCAATGTCATTGGAACTTGAAAACTGTCTAAAGCGAACCAAACTGCGTTTACATTAGTAGCTTTGCTGTCGTTTACATATTTCACGCCGTCGACATCTTTTACTTTCTCAAGACGATGTTCAACGCCCATGAAAGATTGAAGACTTTCGCGAATAGCTTCGTTTTTAATTTCAGCCGCACGAGCAGCTAAAGCCGTTGCTAATCCGTTGTTCAAGTTGTGATTTCCACTAAGGCCTACTTCATATACCGGCATAAGCGTTTCTTCCTTGTTGTTGAATTTGAAGATGATATGTTCGTCGCGTACAAAAGCACCTTCCGGCACTTCATTGTTGTATGAAAAAGCCCATAACTTTGGAGCGTCTTCTTTTTTCTGAAGCGATTCCACGTGGCTTTTTATGATCGGATCATCATAATTGAATATGAACCAATCCTCGTCCGTCTGATTTTCTGTAATTCTGAATTTTGAAGCAGCATAAGCTTCAACACTGTTACCGTATCTGTTTAAATGATCCGGAGTGATATTCAGCAACAAACTTATTGTTGGCTTGAATGTGTCAATATGATCAAGCTGGAAGCTGCTGATCTCAAGTATGAAGTCGCCACCTGAGCCATCAACAACATCTGAAAAAGCTACTCCTATATTTCCTGAAACAGAATGATCTCTTTTAGCTGTTTTCCAAACATGATCCAACCAGTTAGTAACGGTAGTTTTTCCATTACTTCCGGTAGTTGCAATAATTCTTTGATCCGTGAACCAACTTGCTGCTTCAATTTCTGAGTAGACTTTTTTCCCTTCATTCAGATAAAACTGAACTAATGGTGATTCTGTTGGAACCCCAGGGCTTAATACTACAAAGTCACCTTGTTTTGCTTTGTCCGAATGTCCGTTTTCTTCAAAATCGATTTGGGCATTTACAAGATTCTGTTTCCAGTCTTCTTTAATGATTCCATAATCAGACACAAAAACATCAGCTCCTTTTGTCTTAAGAAGAATAGCAGCAGCAATACCACTTCTGGCGGCACCAATAACAACGATATGTTTGTTAGCTACATCCATTATCTGATCTTCAATGTTAGAAGGCTCAAAATTCCCAGCATCACCGTGATGATCCAGAATCGAACTACGATCTTTTGTTCCGACCATCCTTTTTTCTCAAAGTGATGATGGATCGGAGTCATCAAGAACACTCGTTTTCCTTCGCCATACTTCTTTTTAGTGTACTTGAAGTAGGTAGTTTGAATGATCACAGAAAGCGTTTCAAAGAAAAATACACCGCAAATGAAGGGGAGGAGCAGCTCTTTATGAAGCATCAGCCCCAAAGCTCCAAAAGCACCACCAAGTGCCAAAGAACCTGTGTCGCCCATAAATACAGATGCCGGATTGGTGTTATACCATAAAAATCCCATACAACCACCGATTAGTGCAGCGCAAAAAATAGTGAGTTCACCTGCACCCGGTAAGTACATAATGTCTAAATATCCAGATAAGTCAGTTCTTCCGGATACATAAGCAAAAATTGCGAATACAAACCCGCAGATCGCAGAAACGCCGGAAGCCAATCCGTCCAGGCCATCTGTTAAGTTAGTGGCATTGCTTACTGCAGTTATCACAAAAACAGCAACAGGAATAAATATCATCCAGCCGAGGTCTTCTCCAAAGAAAGCGTAATCAATATTCACGTTTTTGAGGAAAGGAACGGTTGAAAGCGTATTCACATCAGCAAAATCAGGATGGAAATACAATACAGCTCCAACAACAATTCCAACTCCGACTTGACCAACTATCTTAAATCGTCCGGCCAGTCCACTTTTGTCTTTCTTCACAACTTTGATGTAATCATCCACAAAACCAACAAGCCCTAGTGCAATTATCACAAATACAATAAGCCAGGCGTATACACTATCCATTTTCATGAATAGGATAGAAGGTATGATCACTGCCAGCAGAATAATGACTCCACCCATTGATGGAGTTCCGGCTTTAGCTTGGTGATGATCCAGACCAATGTCCTCACGGATCACTTCCTTAAGCTGCATGTTGCTCAGCCATTTGATAATTCTTCTTCCTATGATCAGGCTTATGATCACAGATGTAACAGCGGCCAAACCCGTCCTTGTGGAAATATATTCAAACGCTCCGGCGCCCGGGAAGTCAAATGCAGTATCAAGCCAGGAGAATAATTCGTATAGCATCAGAATCCTCCTTTGGCTTTAAGTTCGAGAGCTTCTTTTGCAACTAATCGGTCGTCAAAAGGATATCGTTTTCCGTCAATTTCCTGATAATCTTCATGTCCTTTTCCGGCAATAAGAATGATATCATTTGATGAAGCCAGTTCGATAGCTTTAAAAATGGCTTCTTTTCGGGAAGTGATGGTTACAACATTGTCAGTATTTTCAAATCCCTGCAAAATATCGGCGATGATCAGATCAGGGTTTTCAGTTCTTGGATTATCACTGGTTACAATGATTTCATCAGCAAATTCTGAAGCTGCTTTTGCCATTTTCGGTCTCTTGCCTGAATCTCTGTCTCCTCCTGCACCAAAAACGCAGTAAATAAATTGGTTCGGTATACGAGACTCTGATAATGTTTTTAGAACATTTTCAAGCGCATGAGGCGTGTGTGCGTAATCAACGATAACTTTCGGGAGTTCTGTTTCTGAATCTAAACTTACAGATTCCATTCTTCCGGGAGCTCCCGGCACAGATGAAAGTGCTGAAGCAATTCTTTGCTTGTCATGACCAAGTTCGTTACAGATCATAAAAGCCTCAGCCAGATTAAACGCATTGAAATGTCCCACCAATGACGAAGAAATCTCAGATCCATCGACTGAAATTTTTAGCCCTTGTGTAGAATTACTTAAGACTTGGGCATTTTTTCCGAATGAAAGTTCTGAAATTTGAGCGGAGACCCTATCAGCCATAAAAGCCCCATAAGAATCATCCATGTTGATTACTGCAGATGATTCCGGTTTCAATCCATCAAAAAGAATTTTCTTAGCAGCGGCATATTCTTCGATAGTCTCGTGATAATCGAGATGATCCTGCGAAAGGTTAGTAAAGGCTGCTACTTTGAAATCAAAACCTCCGACTCTTGCTTGATGAAGAGCGTGAGAAGACACTTCCATAACCAAATACTCTGAGCCTGCTTCAACCATCTTTTTCATGTCGGCAGCAAGCTCTATTGGGTCAGCAGTAGTTAATTTGCTATCTAATGATTCTGTAAGGATCTTTTTCTCCACAGTTCCTAAAAGAGAAACTTTCTCGCCGAGTTTGGTAAGTGCCTGGTATACTAAAGTAGCAGTAGTAGTTTTACCGTTTGTGCCGGTGATTCCGATGATCTTTAGTTGGTCACCAGGGTTCCCGGCCATTTTTTGAGCTAAAGGTCCTATCAATGATCGTGTATTTTCAACTTCAATCACACAAACTTCAGCATCAGTGTAATAAGATTCTTCACAGATAATTACTTTTGCTCCGCGATGGATGGCATCTTCCAAAAACATATGTCCATCTACTTCAGTGCCTCGTATGGCTATGAAAACAGAGCCTTCTGTAACCTGACGTGAATCCTGAATAAGCGGACCAACCTCACCTTCCGGTTTAAAACGGGAAGTGTTTAAAGGATTTATAAATTCTATGAGATCATGTGTATTCAATCTCTATCCTCCATGGCTACAAGTTCAAGTGATTTTGCTTTGCCACGAATGGTAACAGAACTGCCAAGTCTCATCATATCACCTGCTTTTGGAAACTGTCGTTCAACAGTGCCGGAACGGTAAGTTTTAACATCTAATCCAAGTTCCGCTAAAATGGTGGTTGCCTGACGCATGCTCATTCCTCGAAGTTCGGGAACTTCTGCAAAGCCTTCTTTAACCTTCGAACTGTCAACAGGTAAATAGGTTTCCGATAAAGTGAGAATAATTTCGTCTTTTCCGAGAAGAGGGCTGCCCGGTTCAATAGTTTGTGAAACTACATACCCTGATTTTCCTTCAATGCTATAAGGAATGTCAAATTTCTTAAGGATATCTTCACTTTCTTCTTTTCCGATACCTATGAATGAAGGAGCCTTTGTGATAAATTCAGGTTCTTCTTGTGGTAACATACTTCGTTGTATATCGCCATCTAAACCAGCAATTCTTTTTGCGGTTTCTCTGAAAATAGGACCCGCAGTAAAACCTCCGTATCCGCTGGTTTTTGGCTCATTCAACATGATCAGGCAAACATACTTTGGATCTTCGGTTGGGAAAAACCCTACAAAAGAGGCGAGATATTTATTAGAATAACGCCCTTGATATACTTTTTTAGCCGTACCTGTTTTTCCGGCAATTCTCAATCCATCGATCTGCGCCCATTCTCCGGTTCCGGAATCTGTTACCACGCTTTCAAAAATCGGAAGTATTTTCTGAAGTGTTTTCTTTCTGGCTACACGACGAATTTCAACCGGAGTGTTATCCAAAACAACATTACCATTTTGATCTTCAATTTTGTCGACCAGATAAGGACGCATTAACATTCCTTCATTAGCAAAAGCAGCATAAGCCTGAGTTACTTGTAAAGGAGTGGCTAAAACTTCGTATCCATGACTCATCCATGGAAGACTTACCAAACTCCAGTCATAGGGTTTGTTCAGAATTCCGGCTACTTCACCGGAAAGATCAATATTCGTTTCAGCACCAAAACCCAGATTTCTGGCATATTGATAAAAAACTTCAGGTTTTAACCTCATGGCAATTTCGGCGGTAGCCACATTGGAAGATTTCTGAATGACTTCCTGAAAAGTCATATTTCCAAGCGGGTCGTGATCACGGAGAGTTAATCCATGAATTTGCACTTCGCCGGATTCAGGAGTTTCAAAAATTTCATCAAAATCTACCTTGTTTTGTTCCACAGCTGCGATCGCAGTCACCAACTTAAAGGTTGAACCCGGTTCCACCATATCAGAAATGGCAAAATTTCTTCGGTTTTCATTTTCGTTACTGCCCGGATAATTCGGATCATAAGTCGGATAGTTGGCCATTGCTTTAATGGCTCCGGTCTTAGGATCTATAATAATTCCGGTTCCGTATTCAGCAAGATGCTTTTCCACACCTTTCTTTAGCTCATCTTCCAGAATAGCCTGAATGTATGAGTCGATAGTGGTGTGGATGGAATGACCATTTTCCGGAAGTTTCTTTGGAGCTCCTACATAAGCAGAAATTTGATTTCTTGGGTCACGACGAACTTGCTGAACTCCATTTTCACCTTTTAACTCTGTATCATAATAGGCTTCCAGGCCTGTTTTGCCATCCATATTATGATTTACAAAACCTAAAGAATGAGCAGCCAGAGAACCAAAGGTGTATTTTCTGCTGAAACTCTCCTCAATGATGACTCCTTTTATATCTAATTCGCGAACGGCATCTCTTGAAACAGGAGACAAATTCTTTGCAAGTATGATATACTGTGAATGTGAAGGAGCATCACTAATTCTTTTCTTGAAGTAAGATGGAGACTGATTGGTTTGTTTAGCTAAAGTAACTGCTAATTGGTTAATCTGCTCTTGTGTAACTGATTTTCCACTCGCATCTTTTACTTTAGGATCCAACGCGATCAGGTAATTAGCAGCATTAGTAGCAAGCAAGGTTCCGTTAGCATCATAGATATTTCCGCGCTGTGCGGGGATAGGAATAGAATCGATCGCTTGTTTACTCCAAAGTAAACGTAACTCTTCGCCTTCCAGATAATTGATGCGGACTAATTGAAAAGCCAATACACAAGGTATGAGCAACAGTAGTCCAAACACCAAAAACATCCTGCTTAATATGGAAGTTCTTTCAGTCATCTACTTTTTAACCTCGATCAGTTTATCAGCAGGACCACCGTTTATAAAACCGGCTTTTTCTGCTTTTTCGTAGATTTCAGCCGGACCAACCATGCGGTCATACTGTAATTTTAAAGCATCATGTTGAGTACGCACTTTATTGTAGTCGCTTTCGAGCTTTTGGACTTCTTCTAACAACTTTTGTGTAGCAAAAACATGTGTCAGGTACAGAAATCCGAATACACCTATAGCAATAGTTGTAAGAATCACTTTCCAGGGCTTAATATCCCGAATAGTTTTTCTCACCGACTTTCCTGCTTTTTTACCTGAAGATCTTTTTCCTTTTGGGGATGAAGATGGGGATTCTATGTCAGGTAAAGGAACTTTACGGAGGTTAGGTCGGGTTTCGCGCTTTTTAAGTGGGGATTGCACGATCATTGACTACCTCCGCTGTTTTTCTCAGCTATCCGGAGTTTAGCGCTCCGGGCAGCGGGGTTTTTAGCAACCTCTTCGGCTGAAGGGGTTATGATCTGTCGATTGACAGCTTTTAGTGGGGAAATTATGTTGCCGTAGAAATCTTTTTCGAGCTTTCCGTCCAGATTTCCGGCTTTAAAGAATTTTTTAACAATACGATCTTCCAGTGAATGATAAGACATCACCACAATGCGACCGCCTGGCTTTAAAACTTCTAATGATTGAGTTAGAACGTCTTTTAAAACATCTAATTCACGGTTTACTTCAATTCGTATTCCCTGAAAAACTCTTGCCAGCGATTTCACAGCAAATTTAGCAGGAACCAATTCCTTTACAATAGCTGCAAGTTCACCGGTAGTTTCAATAGGTCTGTTATTGATAATTTCTTTGGCGATCTGACGACTAGCACGCTCTTCACCATAATGGAAGATAACGTCGCGAAGTGTTTCATAATCATAATTGTTAACTACCTGATAAGCCGAAACACCTGAAAGATTCCCCATTCTCATATCAAGAGGACCATCTTCCTGAAAACTGAATCCACGTTCTGCTTCTTTGATCTGATGCGTTGAAACTCCAAGATCAAGTAGGATTCCGGCTACCTGTCCTTTTACAGGGGGAGGTAGAAGTGTTGACAGATAGCCGAAATTGCCTTTTATCGTTTTAAAACGTTCATCTTCGCCGATGCGAGCTGTGGCTGCAGCAATAGCTTCATCATCCTGATCGATGCCATAAAGCGTTCCATTTTTGCCAAGACGAGCAAGAATTTCTTTTGAATGTCCACCGCCACCAAGTGTAGCGTCTATATATATAGCGTTTTCATCGGTAATTAAGCCTTCCATACATTCGTTTAGCATTACCGGAATATGCTCGTGGTATGTAGTCATCTCAATCACCATCATTTTCGAGATCTCCTCCGAGCACTTGCTCAAAGATTTCTTCTATTGATTCAGCGCTTACATTCTCGTCGGCTTCTTCTAATTTAGCTGGGGACCAAATTTCTATATGTTCACCCATTCCGATAAAAACCACTTTAGAGTCTATGGCAGAATAATTGATATGATCGGAGGGGAGGGCGATACGGTTTTGCTTGTCGAGGGATAGATCTTCAGCAAAACGGAGTAAATATCTTTTAACTAAACGGCCTTTTTTACTGAAGGAATTTACGGTAGAAAGTTTCTTTTCCACAGCTTGCCATTCATTTTCGGGGTATAGATATAGGCATTCTTCAGATTGACCGCGTACGATCGTGAACTTTTCTTGTGCGTCCGGACTGAGATTTTTGCGTAGTTTGGCAGGGAAGGCTACACGACCTTTATCGTCTATAGAATGCTCGTATTGTCCTTTAAAACTAGGCACGATTCCCTCAGAGGTATTGAAGATTGCTAAATTATGTGATTCAGGAGTAGTCCCCACTATCTCCCACATCACCCCACAATGTACCCTAAAAATATAATATGTGTCAAGAAATTTGTTTATGAATGTTGAAAAAGTTTTCCACATTCATTTCAGAGGCTGTTTAGCTGTTTTAAAAAGAGTAGTGGGAGTGGGTGGGGAGTTTTTGAATAATGAATACTGAAGTGACTCAACTTCCAACTCTTCCAGAGTTGAATAGAGACAGTTATTAAATTTCAAAAGGGTAACTCTGGAAGAGTTATTTAAATCCGAAAGATTTTAGAATCAAATTTTGAATATTCTTAATGACCGCAAGATTCTCCCCTCAAGGGGAGATTAAAGTCCAAACAGTTCTTTGGACTTTCCGAGGGGAGTCATTGAGATTAGGATTTGTGCAATCAACGAGGGTTATGGTTTTGCTTCAATAAAAGCAGGGCTTTTAATTAGCAAGTTACGCAGGGAGCTACGGAACTAGAAGAACCCTGAATTAAAAAAGAATTGAGCTAGTATTTAAAAAAACTGATACTATCAATTAGTTTATCAAAGAATCAATTGCTAGTAAATTTATCCCAGATGAAACTTGGTAGATTTTCATCTTTAATTATACCAGTTGCCGATGGTCTAAAAAGAGTTTGTAGTATAATCTTACGATCATCTTCAGTTATTGCATTTTCGCGCCTTAATAATGAAAGGTAAGTTAAAATCATTACTCTTCTTTCATTTGCATCAGTTTGAAGATGAATATTTGAAAGCATAATTTTTGCTAAAATTCTTATGAACCATATCAAAACAGATATTGTGAGAATTACAATGGTTGCAACCCAATATGGCGGTGGTGTTTCAATTGTATAATCTTTAAATAAGAGCCAGATTTCTAAAAAAACAATTATTACGCTTAAAACAATTGCTCCAGAGAAAATCTTATAAAAACCCGTTAAAAAACTTTTATGAGATGCAGCCTTTGCTTTCCAATATCTTACAGAAGACTGAATAGCTAATTTTCTATCATAAACGGATTCGATATTAGAAAGGCTTTTTTCTGCAGTTTTAAGCAGAGTTTCAAATTCTTCATCTTGCTTGGTAAGTTGATTGCTTACATCTGATTTGCTTTGTTCGAGAACCGATTTTAACTCTTGTGAGGTTTCATTAATGCCAATCTCCTTATCATCTAAAATTGATTCGCTTTTAGAAAGATTTTCACGAATATCACTTAGAAAATCTTCAGATAGTTTTTTATCAGTATTTAATTTGGTGGATTTTATCCCTCGTTCAAATAAGACAGCATCAAATGCAGCAAGAATAAAATCAATATGGTTACTTCGATTACCATAGAAATATGAGAAAGTTAGTGCTGCACCTCTTTCATTAATATTCTGTAGCTCTTCTAAATATTTTGCTTTAGGACTAAGAGAGTGAATTATACTACCACTTTTATAATATTGAGCAATTTTAGATTCAATATCACTTATCTGGGTTTCAAAATTTTGAGTTTCCTTATTCGCAGAGTTGACAACTTTTTTGATGTCGTTTAATGCACCATAATGTTTTTTATAGTATGCACCAACATTATATATAGTATTATATTGGGTTACCCATGTCCAATATTGTTCCTCAATTGCTACCCATTCTTTGATTTTATCAATGGTGTAGAATACTTTTCTCCCTCCATTTTTGCCTAAATCTATAGTAAATAAAGCCTTTCTCTTTGCCATGTGTTAATTTATTAATTAAAAGGATAAAATCAACCCCTTCACCAACTCAGCAAACTCGCCTTTTTTCATTTCGGCGGCTTCTTTTACTTCGGCGTGATCTAATTTTTGATCGGTTACTCCAGCTGCCGCGTTTGTAATCAATGATACAGCAGCTGATCTAATTCCAAGTCGGGCAGCTTCCATCAATTCGGGAGCGGTACTCATTCCAACCGAATCTCCACCAATCATTCGGTAAGCTTTGATCTCTGCTTTGGTTTCATAGTTAGGTCCTTTCACGTAAAGATAGGTTCCTCGCTTGGTAGCTACTCCAACATCATGAGCTATTTGTTGAACCCGATCTGCAACCGGATAAAGATCAAGCGACCACTTTTTAGAAGAAGGAGCTGCTTTCAGATCCATATTCTGTTTGATGATATCTTCGATCACCATCAGATCGCCAACTCTGAAATCAAGGTTTATACCACCGGCGGCATTGGAAACCAGCAGTTTATCAGCATCAAATGCATACGCCAGATGAACAGGAATAACCGTTTTATCAAATCCATATCCTTCGTAAAAATGGAATCGGCCGGAAAAAGCTAACGTGGTTTTTCCTTCCACTTCGCCAAATATCAAAGCTCCTGAATGTCCTTGTACGGTCGATTGCGGAAAGTTTGGAATTTCTGAATATGGAATAACCGTTTGATTCTGAATTTCATCCCCGAAATCACCAAGTCCGGAGCCTAATATTACTACGGCTTCGATCTTATCGGGAAATCCCTTTTCAACAAGAAAGTCTTTAATTTCAAAAATATGATCAGTCAGGGACATAAGAATCTATGGCTTCAGTAGTGTATCCGGTTTTATCGTGGTGACCGGTAAGTTTAATAATTGGAGTGCTGTCGTCATGGTAGCCTAAAATAGTATAACCTTCATCAAAAGCCAGTTTTGCCAATCGTTCGCGTTGCTGTTGACTGGTTTTAGGGTCATAATCATATTTAGCAGCAAATTTTCGATTCACTTGGCTTCGGGTAGCGATCACATCACCGGCTTGCATAAACTTATTCTCTCCGTCATTAAAAAGAAGAACCTGATGAAATTCTGTATGACCGCCGATCTTTTCCACTTTTAATTCCGGATAAGCTTCATCTTCTGCATCCAAAAAGTGAAGATCAGCTTTAGCATCAATGAAAGAAACGAACTCCGTTTTTTCTTCATCGTAATACACTTCTTTGTTCATTACCTTTTCCCAGCCTTTTTTCGAAACCCAGATTTTAGCTTCAGGAAAAGTAAGCTCCCAATATCCATTCTCTTTGTGTGCCAGTCCACCAATATGATCATAATGCAAGTGGCTGCAAACGACATCTGTGATATCAAACTCAGTCAGATCATGTGCTTCCAGGTTTTCACGAATAACATGAGGTCCGGTGTCTTCGCCAAATACTCCGATTCCGCAATCAAAAAGAAATTTTTTATCCGGAGTAGAAATCAAAAAGGGATTCAAAGAAATTTTGAGTGCACCTTTAGCAGGTTTATCATCTCTAGAAATACGATTGAATTTTTTATCTAATCCTACCGAGAAAGTACCTTCATAAAGTGCAGCTGCGTATGTTTTATTAAGTGACATAGTGTAAGAGGTGACAGAGTTGCAAAGCAACCGTTAATTCAAAGTGGATTTTTTATTTTAATGTTCTGATAAAGCTACTCATCATGCGCTCTATTTCTCGTGAGTTATCGTATAGGTTTTCAAAAATTTCTTTGGAGATGAATTCTAAGTTTTTGGCTACTTCGATTTGAGTTTGTAATTCGAATAGCGAGCCCATTGAAATGTTCACGAATCTTTTAAAGTCTCCCTGAGAGTTTCTTCCAAAGCCCTCAGATATATTTGAAGGTATTGAAACTGATGATCTTCTCAACTGCGATGTTAATCCGTATTTTTCTTCCTCAGGAAAAGAAGATGTAGCGCGATATATCTCAGTCACCAACTCCATGGATTGCTGCCAGATTTTTAAGTCTCGAAATGTTTTAATCATAATCACTTACTTTGTTACTGTGTCACTAAGATACTTTGCAACAGTTATGATTCAAACTTTTCGTAGGCGTTGATAATATCCTTCACCAGCTTATGGCGTACAACATCTTCTTCACTCAGATATACGAAATCAATTCCGTCCACATCTTTTAAAATATCCTGAACTGTGATCAAACCTGACTCTTGTTTTCTGGGAAGATCGGTTTGGGTAACATCTCCGGTAATGATCGCACGACTATTGAACCCGATTCTGGTAAGAAACATCTTCATTTGAGCATTAGTAGCATTCTGAGCTTCATCCAGAATCACAAATGCATTGTTCAAGGTTCTACCTCGCATATACGCCAGTGGGGCAATTTCGATCATATTCTTGGTGAGATAATAATCGAGTTTATCGGGCTCGATCATGTCTTCCAAAGCATCATAAAGTGGGCGAAGATAAGGATCGATCTTTTCCTTCAGATCTCCGGGTAAGAAACCTAAACTTTCTCCGGCTTCAACAGCAGGTCTTGCAAGGATGATCTTTTTTACTCGTTGTTCCTTCATCGCTTTTACTGCAAGAGCAACAGAAGTGTACGTTTTTCCGGTTCCGGCAGGACCAATTGAAAAAAGGATATCACTCTGGTTTGATGTGGTAACGATTCGTTTCTGTCCGGGAGTTTTAGCATGAACAGGAATCCCATCATAAGTATAAAGAATCAGGTCGCCTTCTTTGATATTTTTAGGAAGAGGAGTTCTGGCTTTTCTTTCACCTGATTTAAGAGTGATCAGCGTTTTAACTTCGTTTTCGGAAACAGAGCCTTTGCGATCAGCAACACCTATCATACCTTCAATGATATTCTTTACCAGATCAACTTCTTCGCTGGAGCCAATTACTTTAACACGATTACCACGGGCATTGATCTTCACTTCCGGGAATGATCTATCCAGAATCTGAATATTTTTGTCGTGTAATCCGAATAGTGAAACCGGGTCGGAGCCGGAAATATCCACGACTTGTTCTAAGAGGGTACGTTCGTCTTCGATGGAACTTTGAATTGAGTTAGAATTAAGCAGTAAAGATAAGAAAAATTAAGCTCGCTATCAGCTTTCAAGCTTACCCATCAACTCATTAACTCTGGCTGTAATATCGTCTGCTTTAAAAACACTGCTACCTGCCACAAGCACATCAGCCCCGGCTTCAGCTACTTTTTCGATATTTTTGAGTGAGACACCACCATCAATTTCGATTAAAAAACCATGTCCACCTGCATCTCGCAGATCAGCAAGTTCCTGAATTTTTTCATAGCTGGATTCAATAAAGCTTTGTCCACCAAAACCCGGGTTTACACTCATGATCAAAACCAGATCAACATATTCAAGAATGGGTTCGATATTAAATAAAGAGGTGGCTGGATTTACAACCACTCCTGCCATAATCCCATGCTTCTTTATGTTCTGAATAGATCGGTGTAAATGAGGGCAGGCTTCATAATGAACAGATATAAGATCAGCACCGGCTTGTACATAATCATCCACGAATTTATCGGGATCTTCAATCATTAAATGAACATCCATAAAAGCTTCAGGAGCAGATTTTTTTGCAGCTTTCACGATACTTGGTCCGTAACTGATATTTGGCACAAAATGACCATCCATGATATCACAGTGAATCCAAGTCACTCCGCCATCTACACAGTCTTTAATATCACTTCCAAGTTGAGTGAAATCTGCTGCCAGAATTGATGGTGCCAAGATGGGAAGTTGAAAATCCATTAGTCTTTTTTATTTGGTTGTGGAAGTTGTTTTGGGATTGGAGTACCGGTAGAGTCAATATTCACTACTCCACCTTCATCAGGTTCAATAGCTTCAAAACGCTCAGAAATAACCAGATCTATAGTTTCTCCTTCAATAATTTCAGCTACGTTTGGCGTGTATTCCAGAACCGTATTCGGGGTAACATCTTTAATCGGACGGAATCGTATTTCACCTAATCGGAGTCCTGCTTCACGAAGTTTTAATTGAGCTTGTGGAAGCCTTAACCCAATAATTTCAGGTATAGTTACAATCTTATTACCCAAACCATCACTTACAACAAGATCAATAGTTGTCCCTTTAGCAACTGTATCACCTTGGGGGATTGATTGACGCAAGATCACATTTTTGAATCGGGAAGATTCGTAACTGGTTGATCCTACTTCAAGACCGTAGTTTTGTAATTGAATTTGAGCATTTCGAATGGAAAGACTTACCACATTCGGAACCACAACTACAGGTTTTACTTCTGTATTTACTGTTAGATAAATTTTTCGGTTCGGCTTAACAATAGTATTGGCCGCAGGTTGTTGGTCAATCACATAGTTTGCAGGAAAAGCAGAGTTAGCACGTCTGTCTGCTACTTCATATCTGAGACCAATGCTGATTAACTCTTGTTCAGCTTCTTCGAGAGTAAGTCTTGTTAAATCCGGTACTGTTAATCCTTCATAATAGTTCGTGTAGCCCGGCATTACCACTTTATCAAAAAAGAGAAGAAAGAGTGAGCCGAATAGAACGAGTCCCAGAATGGAAAAATAGAATTTTTTACTTGTGAATATCCGTTTGAGCATATTCGAAAAGTACGGCATTACAGACGATGTTAAAAGTGTAAGGTTAGTGAAAATGAATCAGCTCGCATCATATCTGCCGAAGCTTGAACTCTGGCATTTTTCAGTTTCACAGAAAAGAGAGCGTCAAAGGCTGAAACTACATGGTTTATCACTAATAGATTCAAAATGTTCCCTGCGCGACGATAATTATTGTTAAAACGGTCGGCTCGTTCAGTACCAAGTAAAAATAATGGAGAAGCAAGGTCGCCTTCATTATCGTAGAGATAATCATAATTTGGGTTATTCACCGCAACATTTTCAGCATAAAAATCTGACCAACCACCTTCAAACTGATAGTATTTGCTAATCAATTCATAATATTGTTGAGACCCGTAAGAGGGAAGAACGTGTGAGAAATCTCCGTTTCCACAATTCCCACAAACTAATTTGGTTTCTCTTTCGATCTGTTGAAGAAGTCTGATATTTACCTTACTCCAGTCATTTCTTGTATCAGAAAAATCAGGATTTAAACCACCAACCATTGTTCTGAGTTGATCCAGCTTATCATGTGACAATCCATTATTATCATAATATCCAATCAGCCATTGAGCATAAGCAACTACGCTCCATTCTTTATGCGTGAAAGCTTCATAAGCTCGTTCCTGATCTTTGGCTACATTGTTTCGGTTTATATAATAGAAAATACTGAAAGCCTCGGTAGCAAGATAAATTCCTGCTCTTGCCCACTTGCCGTTAGCTGCTTGCGCAGAGCCGGGCAGTATAGCAGAGGATAAGAATGCAATTCCCGATTGTGTCTGCAATGTGCCTCTGAATCCTTCAGAAGCTGGTTGGAATGAAAAATCACTGATAGAAATATTTTTTGAAACAGAAGATTCTTCAACGATTACAATATTACCGGCAAGATCGGATTTTAGTTGAGCGAAGTTAACACCAGAGAACATGGCTGAAGTAAATAATATTAAAATCAGATTTTTCATAGCAGTTCGAAATCAAAAGTTAATCCAAAATGGAATAGGAGTTCATGGCCATAGGTAACAGTATTATTTCCTGTTCCTGTAACAAATTCATCAGGGAGTGTCAGTTGAAATTCATTGAATCCATATGAAGCACTTACAAAAAGCTTTAAGGGAAATAGATAATATCCATTCATCGCTAATCTGAGTTCTGTACCAATACCCGTTTTAAGCGAATTACTTGTTCCAAAAGGTGAATTCCATGCATTTCCGGCTTCAAAAAATATTCTTGCATACAGCTTATCAAGGGTATAAGGTCCTGCTTGCTTGGTAATATTTTTAAAGATTGGTACAAAATATGAGAGACTTGTAAACGCAGTTCTGTCTCCACCTAATGCAAAATAGGGATAACTCCGCATGCCAAGAAACCCACCAATATAATCAGTGTAAAAAGAATCATTCGGGTTATTGAAATAAGCAAAGCCTCTTGCTCTGGCTTGTAGTGCCTGACCGGAAGCTAGCTTGAACCCATATCGTACATGAAACTCTGTAGAATGATTTTTTGAAGTTTTGAATATTGGAACCAACGAGCCGTCTTCAATATCATATTCTTCCAGTAATTTACCGGGCTGGTATTGATAGCGCAGATAGCCTTTTAAACCGATGGGTGCAATGTCAGCATCTGTAGTAAACTCATAATAATCTACTGTATAAGAAGCTGATAAAGTAGTTCCTTTAAAGTACTCTGAAGACGAACCTGTTATAAAGGCCTGCAACTCGTTAGAATAAAAATTATCCGTTTCAACTCTGTATGGACTATAACCAATTCCAAATTCAAGCAAAGAACGCCGACTAAGCTTACTTCTGAAGAACAGGTTGGCTTCCCATATCTGATAAGCAATATCAACGTTTACTGTATCTTTTTGAGCACAGGAAGTACATGGAAACTCTTCAATTTGTAAACCGTCTTTAACATTTCTCCGAAGATTATAAAGTTCAAGAGAAACAGTAGGAGACCAGCTTCTTTTAATAAAGGGAAGTCCACGGTATTCTGCGATTAGAAAAAGATCCCGGTCCAATTCAAAAAGACGGTTTGGCTTAAAAAAGCCTCCGATGCTTTCTGCCGGAAGAGAGCCGACACCAAGCATCGCTCCCCCAAAAATACTTAACTTGTCTAACACATCTCGAGAAGCAAAATAGACACCCGGTTTAACATCACGAAGAAGATTTTCACCAAGTTTGCCAAACTTTCCGTTTTTAATAAGAGACCCGTTACTGCCATTTAATTTTGAATAGTTATCGAAACGGATTATCGGAAAAAATGAAAAGTCCGTAAAAGTGTCATCATATTCACGGTAAGAATAGTCATCTTCTGCTCCAGTTGTACTCATTTCGAATTTATAAGAACCCGTATCTGCTACAGCATGTTCTGAAGGAGTGAATTCAGTAAGATCTCTATCATCAAAGTTATTTAACTGAGTAAAAGAATCTGAAACCGGAAAAGATTCAGTTTCAGAATATATGGGATTGTAAGTTGTGAGTTCTCTTTTCATGGAATCGAGCAGATGCTTTTTGATCTTATATCCATCAGCTTCATACTCAGAATAGTACAGGTTTTCGCTATTGTCTTTGAATGGCATAAAAGCACCACCGACTACATTTGTAACCTGCTCCGAGACTCCGGTTTCTATATCCATTTTGTGGATATTGAATATTCCGTTTTCATCACTTGAGTAAAATATATTTTTCCCGTCCTTGGAAATAAAAGGGTCCCGGGAATCAATGAATTCATTGGCTATGACCGGTTCAACAGTTTTAGTTGTTAAACTATACTTAAGGATAGAACGATTGCCCCGGTCGGCATATGCAAAGTAGATCGCGTTTCCATCCGGACTCCAAACAGGTGTATACAAAGTTTCGCCGTTTTGATAAGAAGTCAGACGAATTGTTTCACTGGATTCAGGATCTAAAAGTATCAGATTCTGTGTTCCCTTGTTATACTGGATAGCTGCAATATCAGCTCCATGAGGGCTCCATGCAGGTGATTCTATTCTAGCTCCGTTGGTAAGCTTGGTGTGTTCCTCAGTTTCCAAGTCATAAATAAAAATATCACGATATGATTCCCCATACCTGGTAGCTTTGTTAACGGAGTAAGCTATGTTTTTTCCATCAGCAGAGAAAGAATATGAGGTAGCAAGGAATATGATCAAAGGCTTTTCAGTTGCTGATGTATGTTGCTGATGCTGATCAAAAAGCTGATTTGAAACCTGAGCTATTTCCTTAGTTCCATTTTTATTTTTTAGATAAAGTGAAGCCAGGCTATAATCCCTGCCTTTATTAGAAAGGTATGCTACTGAGTTTCCATCAGGTGAAACTTTAGGATAAAAATTGAAGAAACCCTCTTTTTCAACATAGTCACTTTTGGTAATGTTTAAACCTTCAATAGCTTTTGAATAGAATTGCTTTCGATCAGCTATCCAATCCTCAAAGACCAATTTGCCCGGAATTCCTGTTGCAATTTCAATGGCTTCGGCTACATTAAATACTCCTCTTTGTGCAAGTGCAGCTGATATTTCTCTGATAACATCTTCTCCAAAGAGGTCTACCAGATAGATCACAAAAGCAAACCCCTGATTGTAAACCGTTTCTCTTTCAATGCTGGTTTTTGAGGAAAATGTTCCCATTTCTTCCAGACTGAAGTAGGTATCAGATAAAATTCTTGTACGCAAAATCATATCACGATGCGAATCCCATGTTTCATAAAGTAACCCTTGGCGTTGATATTGAGCTGTACCTTCGGCCAACCACGCAGGAACATTGATAGTAGCAAAGGGGAGGGTGGCAATTCCATTCGGAAAACCATACAACACGTCAGGTCTTCGAACATCTTCATAACTTAACCACTGAATGTACGAAATGGGATATTTGCGTTTCCCTTTGATGGCTTTCTGTATTTGAACGATATGAGTAAACTCATGTGTAATTACGTTTCGTAGCCAGTTATGTGTTCCACGAAGTGGAGTGTCTAAAGCCGGAAGCCATATATCGATCTTATTATCAAAAAAGTAAGCTGCTCCGTTAGAATAATCATCCCTGTCTTTAAGCACGATACTTACTTTCTGATCAGGTTCAAGCTGATATAACTCTGTAATGGGAGTATAGATCTCTTCTGCGATTCGGGCAGTTACTTTTGCAGACCGGCTGTTGCCTTCCTGAAAGTGAATTAGAAAATGATCGCTTTCAATAGTAAACCATTCCAGGTGGTTGTGAGAATAATCGTAATAAAGCGGGCTGGTCTGAGAATAAACAGAGTGAATTCCGAGAGAAAAGAACAAGATTAATATGGACAGAACCTTTTTCATTAATGAGCCACCGCTATTTTAACGAGTTTAGATTCCGAATTTCCGTTAACAGTGGCTTTCACCATTGCGAAATAAACACCGCTTCCCCACCCGGATGTATTTATTGTTATTTCTTCCGGAGAGCCTCCGTTTACCTGTAAAACATCTTTATAAACAAGCCTTCCGCTTTGAGTAATTATATTGACCTCTACCTGTCCGGCCTGCTCAACCTGAAATCTTAAGTTGGTTTCCTGATCAGCAGGGTTAGGCCAGTTATATGTTTCTTTTTTATTCAGGATATCAAAAGAAGAACCCTCATTTTGAGGGTCATTCGAATTAATTTCAGCAGAAACTTTATTAAAAGAATTCCTGCCGTAGCGAGAAGGCCATTCTGAAGAAGTGAAATCATTAAATTTCCAGGCTTTTATATCACCTATATGGCTTACGGCATAAAGAGTGTTCCCAATAAAGGCCGGATGAATAGGTTGAAAATTCTGATCAGTTACTTCGCCAACAAATAAGGGAAATCCTTCAAGAGGCGTGCCATCTTTTTGGTATCCATAAATATTTAGTGAGAATTCATCCTGACCAACTATAAGAATATCCTGAATATTATCTCCGGTAATATCAGCCAAAAGTGGGGTTCCGGTAAATTTCACATTTTCAGGTGCATCTACGGGCATATTATTTAGGATGGCTCCGTTTCTGTTATAACCGATCAAAAGATTATTCGTTTTATCGACACGAAGTATTTCAAAGTCCTTACTTATTGCAGGCCATTCTGATGCATATTCAGAAAAAATTGTCGTGAAGGGATCTGTTTTTGAGGGATCAGCTAGTATGAAAGCATCATCTTCAAAAATATAATATACATTTTGCTCTTCACCTTTTATAAGACCTGAATATAGTCGGTTGGTTGAAGCAGACAAAAAATCTATAATTGTACTTCTTTGAAAAGAAACCGTTTGACCGTTTATCAATGCATTGCTATTGTTGACAATCTCAGATCTGAAACCGATAGGAGTTTGTTTTGGAAGATTATTACCGGTGACAGGATCCAGAGCTACAGAAGTGAAGTCCAGAAAAAGTGAATCACCTGATTGTGAGCTAATGAAGGCTTTATTGGCTGTCGTATCAACTTGCCAGATTTCATCAAATGTTTCTGTTCCCTGATTCCATTCAAAAGCAGTTACCAAAAAATTAGAAGCTGTTACAGGATTTAGTGCTGTTATGAATTCATTCCCAAGAAATGGCTGTTGATTACTTGAAGAATTAACTTCATAGATAGTATTTGACTGCTCGCCAATTCTGACCGCATCAATGTTTTCATTTTTTGGGATTACAAGAAAGCTATCTGGTCCGGAAGTATACAACCCCATGGAAAGGGGAAAGAAGTCATGATACGAATTAGAAACAGTGTAATAATTTTCTTCGTTTTGTGTGATTGAAAGTACTTCAGTGTAATCAAATTCGGAATCAGTAAACGCTTCAATTTTAAACGTAGCAGTTGGAAGGTTATCAGAAAAATCAAAAAAACGTACAAATGTCTTTCCTCCCGAATTGCTGTCTGTATCAGGAAAAGTTTTTGGAGTAAATTGATTTTCATAAAGAGAAACCTGACTACCCTGATTGACAACAGTAAAATTGTTGCCACTCCACCAGAAATCGAATGGGATTCCGAAAGCAGCACTGTTATCTAAAGCACCATCCAGCGGTTTTCCAATATCCTGCGAACCTTCAGCTTCTTCCAGATCCACACCTCTGCGATCAGGGTTACTGTTTACTCCTGAGTTTTGAGATATTTTCTTGTTTATAACAGATTCGTCAATGTGCCAGATCAAGATTCCGCCATTCAATTCCCGATCATCTGCTGTCCCTTCATTGTCGTCAGGTCCTACATCTAAACCTCCCGGTAAGCTCCAGTCAAAATCGCTCACATCAATAATGACGCCTTGCTCAAATAAATCATCAAAATCTGAACCCTGGAAGACGAATGTATCATTGTCATTTGTGAAGGTTTGTTGAACTTCAGTTCCATCATTTTTTCGGATAGTTAAAGTAACTCCATCATTTCCAATATCTCTGTATCTGTTTTCCAGAAGGAAATACTCAGAGGATGAGAGGTTGAACTGAGCAATGTTACTAAGGTCGTTTGAACTTGATGCTGTAAGCGATATCTCACCTGTAGTTTGGGTCGTGATCTCGAACGGAGTTGTCCAGCCTAAAAAAGTTTTTTCCCATGCTGATGGTTCAGGAGGAAAAAGTCCTTGGTATGCAAAAAAGCTAGCTCCATCCATCAACCCAAAACGGCCAATGCCTGAATCACCGGTTTCAGTATTAAAAAGATCAGGAAGCCCCAAATGACTACCGATTGAAGCACAAAGCAAACCATTTATTGAAAGAGGAAAAACAAATTCAGTATCCTGAATATCTAACCCTCGTCTGGATTCTGTTCTAGGAATAATTAAGGAATTAGTAACTCTGAAAGCTCCGTTATTTATTGAAATGCCATCAAAAGAAGGTTGATTTAAAAGTTCAGCCAGATCATTCTTTTTCAACGTAATTGAAGGAATGTCTTGAGGAGTGATGTCTAAGCTGGTACCAACAAGTTCTATATCGCGGCCAATTCCTGCATGAAAAATTATAAAAGCAGTATTTTCCGGATCAAGTCCTGTGGCATCAAAGCCACCATTTTCTTCAACTTTTGTCCAGGAATCAACAATAAATTGAGCTAGTTTTTCATTGGTAAAAGTTTTTCCGGTTGGAGAATATTCCTTCATTTCTTTGTCTAGACGATAAACATCAGGAAGTACCCTGTAGTTGAGAGTAAGTTGATTATCGGAAGATTGTTCAAAGTAATTTCTTGCGAATTCGAGGTGAGCTTCAAAATATGATCTGTTATGTGGCAAAGGATCAATATTAGTGGGATCGTTTACCAGATAGGGAAGACCACCTTCAAAAACACCGGCTCCGGAGGTAAGGTCATTTTCATCAGGCTGGAACTCGACCATGATAGCAACTACATCAAGCGTGCCGGTTGTTGGTACAGAATAGACCGCATCATCAACCATAGAAATCGAATGGCTCTTTTTCGGAACTATTTTTTGAGCTGAAGTCTGTAATGAAAATAAAAAGAGCATGCTTACAATTAACACGCTCTTTTTAAGAAAAAAATTAGAAACCGGCATGTATTTTAATAGTTCAGGAGAATACTAAAGCGTAAAGTGTTTGCCAGAGGACTTTGGGATTCAAGTGTTTTTATATAACTGAAATCCACACCAAATTGATTATACCTCAGGCCAGCACCAAAGGTAATAAATTCTCTGTCACCATTATCAGGAGATTCATAATAGTAGCCTCCCCGAATGGCGAACTTACGATCGTACCAATATTCCAGACCTGCTCCAATCATAAACTGTTCCATCAAACTTACGCTGGTTCTGGTTCCCGTATTGGGATCAAATGGGCGATATGTACCCCATGATTCTATTAAAGCTTTCAGAGGGGCAACTGCACGGAAGGTTGTATCATCTTCAGTTACAATTGCTTCCTGGCGAGCCATGATCTTAGTAATGTCTACAGCAACAGTAAGTTCGTTGATTCTGTCTTCATCCAGCCCGAAATTTATTGCGGGACCAAATCGTAAAACAGTTGGAAGAGGGTCTTTCTGAGCATTATCAGAGTACTGAATTCCCGGTCCTAGATTAGAGAGATTTATTCCAAAACTGGCAATAGCGTCAGAAGAACCAAAATCGAAAGGATCTGTTTTATAAAGTGCTGAAATATCTATACCAACACTTGATCCTGGGTTAATCTTTTGACCTCCAACTTGTATTCCGCTTGCTAAACTTGAGTATATAAGTCTTGCCCCTCCACCAAGGGCTAAATTCTTACTTACTTCTGTTCCGTAAGACAAACCGATTGCAAACTCATAACTATTGAATCTGGCTCCTTCTTCACCACCCTCAGTAGTATTAAGCTGTTCACCTAGATTAAGGAAAGTAATATGCCCACCTATGGTTCCAATACCTTCTACGTACTGTTTAACCACCAGATAATCATAGAACAAATCGTTTACTCCAAAATTTGCTAACCAGTTTGAATGCGTGAAACTGGCTTGATTATCTTTTTGATAGGCAAGACCGGCGGGATTCCAAAACAAAGCGGCTGCATTATCCGCAAGTGCTACACCGGTGTTCCCCATGCCGGCACCTCTGGAATCAGCTTCGATTTGTAAAAAGGGCACTCCTGTAATACCAACTTGAGCCTTAATGGTTGTGGTTGAAAAAAGTATAAAGAAACTCGTAATGAGTAATAATAAATTTCTGTTCATATCATACAAAGTGTTTGGATAAATATAACGTATTAAAATGATTTTTAATGCTCACTATCTTAAGATTACGAGCTTTTCGATTTTTTCGATTGATTGTTTTCCTTCCGGGGTTTCTGCTGTAACCCGAAGCACATAAATATAAGTACCGTTGCCCAGGCGATCATTATCCCTGTCACGGCCATTCCATGGAATATTGGCATAAGAATTAGATGTAATAAGTGATTCTTGCTTAATGTATTGTACCGGCTTTCCGCTAAGTGTGTATATTTTTATAGACACGTCTAACGGATTGCCCGGCTGATTATGTTCGAACGTAAACTGAGTTTTTGAATTCATTGGATTCGGATAATTGTAAATATTCCGAATCGAGAGTTCATTTTTGGGAGCAACTTCGAAAAAGATCTCTTTTTCGTTTGGATTATTATGTACATCCCATGCCCGAACTTTCAGCGAGTAACTACCCTCCGGTAATTGATCCAGAGGAAACTCGATACGCCCTCCAGTGAAATCATTTAAATTTCCCTCATAAAATTCATTGAGGATAAATGTTTGTGTAGGCTTTGTATCGATAGTAGCAATTATTTCATGTCCAACTCCTGTTCCTGTAGTGTTAATTCCTGAATTATCCTGAAGTTCAACGATCAGTTTAGGTGAATCGCTGACTAAATTTCCGTTTACAAATTTTTCATCGTTCAAATAAATATTCATAGAAGGTCCGTTTCCATCATTGACAGCATCCGGATTTATGCCATCAAAAGTAATATCAGTAAAAGCTCCGCCGGCGTAAGCAGAAGATCCTTGGGCATATAAAACAATTCTGCCATTTTCAGTTGAAGAGCTGATATCTTTTGGTATTATAAATATCTGTGAAAACTGACCATTCTCAACGGTCACAGTACCTTTAAAAAGTAGATTGGTTTCTACATCATAAGTACAATCCCCATTGAGTACACAATTCCACTCACGGTCAGGAAGACTTACCGAACGACGTGCGTCAAATACTGATAAAACAACCTTTCCATTGTACGAGTTATCAAGTTGATTACTACTGTTTTCAATTCTGCCTGATATAGTAACTTGATCTAAAGCACGCAGCGAGATAGTGGTATCCTGATCGAGGACATCTGTACCATTGATTGAAGTGATAACTGCTTTTTGAGATGGAAGTTTGAATATTGTAGCCGGGTCACCAATTAAAACGAATTTCTTGCTATTAGTTGAAGCACCAACCCGGGAATTGCCATTTCCTATAATGGTGTTTTTGGTTTCCCTCATAATATCTCCTAAGCGCTTTGGAGTACCATCCGATTTCCTTTCGGACATTCTTTGGGAAAGAGCCAGATTCAAACCAAAGTTATTACTGGAGCTAACAGTTGAGTTTGTATACACTACTCGTGTTGTAGTAAAGGAAGCAATTCCTCCTCCATTTACAGCACTTACGAATCGTTCAGCTCCTGATTGATCGCTTGTATCGTCATACCTTCCAAACTGGCAAGTGGCTGTAACGAGTACACATAATTTATCAGTATTTGTTAATCCGGTTATATATTCTGAAAGAAAAAGCTCTTCATCTGAAAGGGTTTGTTCGTTGCCATGACCTGAATAATTGAGAACAAGTGTTCCGTTATTTATAGCTCCAATGAAGTCCTGAGTAGCTTCAGGTATTTGTCGTCCGGCTCCGGTAATTTCAACCGGATATGAGAATTCATATACTTTATTCAAACGAATGCCTGGTTCATTAAGAGACATCATTTCAGCAGAAACGTCAGCATTAACAGTATGTATATCTCTGTTTGTGTTTTGTTCAGGGAAGTCATCATCAGCAGCAAATGTAAATAAGTTTTGCCATTCTCCGGCATTTGAATGAGCTTCGTATCTTTTAATTTTATCTATTAAATTTGATGCATCGGTAGAAGTTTGTGCAGTTATTCTTCCAATCCCAATATCCATTAAAAAACTGTTCTCGGTATTGCCACCTCCTATATCGCCTTCAGAATCATCTAAATATCCAAAGAAATCGTCGGTACCAAAAGTTCCACCTCCACTTCCGGTAGCTCTTACAGTTGATTGCTGACTTTGATATGTGAGAACATGATTTGTTAAAGCGTTTTCTATGATATCCTTAGTATCATAGCTTGTATCACCAAAAAGTAGCAAGTATTGTGGTTCATTTTCTCCGCTGGTTACCGCTCGATCCCACAAAAATTTGACGTAATCCCTTATTGCAGAAGGATCTTTTACTCCACTTGAGAATTCATTAAATATTTCAGTTTGTGTTACTAAAACAGGAGTAAACCCTTGTTCTTGCCGATATTGAGCCAATTCAAAGGCTTCCTCTTTAAGTTCTTCTGAGGTTACAACGATATAATCAGGGTAAGTAGCAAGGCCTTTTATATTTTGATTCTCAATTTGTTCTCCCATTGCTGGTGTTGGAAAAGTAGATTGAGCGATAATGGTTCTGCCTGTATTCTGAAAATAATCTACAACAAAATTATCATTGGCAGTGCTAGTTGCCGTAAGTAAAAGTGGGTTTGAAGGGTCAGTTACATCTAATACATATGGATTTGTATTAAATCCTTGCAATCTAAAAGTAACTTCCTGTTGGGGTACGGCCTCATTAATTGTATAAAATAATAATCGATTGGATTCCGCAACCAATGAGCGTTCAAAAGTCAATCTAATCCAATCAACAAAAGCTATACTATTTTGTTGCCGGTGAGTAACGGAAGCTGTTAAATCAAGAATACCATCATTTACAGAAACAGTTACATCTTCATTGATATTATACGGAGATGCAGCGTCTCCTTCACTTCCATTGTATCCTTCTGAGGAACTTGAGGAAGATAAACTGGACACGTTATTTTGAGCAACGTTGATATTATTCAAGTCAACATCAAAGGTTATTAACGCTTCTGAACGAGCATACAGGCGTGCAGTAACATTTACATTTAAGATGTTTGCAGCTCCGAATAATGTGTCCTTCAATATGGAAACCGGAACATTGCTTTGGGTAGCTGAAATTGATTGACCAAGCCAATATCTTCCAGATTTGAATCTATCTTCAGGCTTTGTTAATTCCTCATCCTTCCAAATAAAATCGGTGAATGAACTAACAGTAGAAGTAGGATTTAAATTTGTGTTTGAAGGAGTTAAACGCAATCCGTTTTGGTCAGCTACGGTTAAATACACAAATTTATGATCTGAGTATGGATGTAAGCTGTGAACAAATTTATCCTGATTTCTTAGTACACGATGTGGGCTGTTTCCATAAAACAATAATTGGTCACCGGCATCAAAGGAACCATCACTTTCTCCTTCAACAATAATAGGAATTTGAGAAAAAGATGGTCTGTCAGCACCGCTCAATTCAGGAAGTTGATAGCCGTTGGTTCCCCAAAGCTGGATTTTCCGCGGATCTATATTTTCAACAGCTAGCCCAAGTTCATTTAAATAGTTTGCATCAAGTTTGTAAATATGATTTTCAGTGATGGGAATTCTGAACCATATTCCTGATCCCAACGGAGAGTCTGTACTGATAGTTTTCTTGGAAGGTATAGTTCTCTTATTATCAGTTTTATAAACCCGGACCCTAAGCTTTTTGGTTGTCAAGATAGAGTTCGATGTGTATCTGACTCTGTGGAATAAAACCTGAGCTTTTTCAAATCCTCTGTATAACCCGGTGCTTGCAATTTCTACCGGCTCCACATTATCCGATGAAATAAAAGAGGCTGCAATTGTGCTTTCTGAGAGAGAGGTGTTGGTCTCGGTAATACTTTGTTCAAGTATTTTGAAAGCCGGTTGTCCATTTATAACAGGAATTAGCAGCTGATAGGGCGGTAGAATTTTATCAGTATCATTTACCAATTCATAATCAGTAAATGAGTTTGTTTCAGCAGTAATCTTTACTCTTTGCGCCAGAAGCGAAACAGAGCTAAAGAAAACGAACACCCCACAAAAAAGCACAAGCCTAATCTTCATTATTAATTACTATAAATAGATCTGAAAAAATTAATTAACGCACGTGGCGAATAAATAGTAGCTGTTCGAAATAGTAATATCAGAATTTAGACTTTAATGGGAAGCAGGTTGCCCTGTATGTAATAATTATTCGGTATTGGATGAATAAATAGTAGCTGTATTACAGTATATATGAGGGTTTAATTAAAATCTAGGTTGATAATATGCGAGTTCGTTTATAAAGTCAAACAAAAAAGGAGTTTTTACTCCTTTTTTATTTTAAATCATCTCTATAACTAGCGCAGAAGCACCACCACCACCATTACAGATGCCGGCACAACCATACTTGCCGCCGGTTCTTTTTAAAGCATGTAATAATGTAACAACTATACGAGCTCCTGAACAACCTATTGGGTGGCCAATACTTACAGCTCCACCATTGATATTCACTTTCTCAGGATTGAGTTCAAGAATTTGGTTATTAGCAATTGAAACCACAGAAAATGCTTCGTTAATTTCAAATAAATCAATTTCTTTTGTTGTTAACCCTGCTTTTTTTAGTGCAATTGGAATTGCATCAGATGGAGCCGTTGTAAACCATTCCGGAGCTTTTGCAGCACTACCATGGCTCAGTATTTTAGCCATGGGTGTTAATCCTAACTCCTTGGCTTTATCGGCACTCATTACTAAAACCGCGGCAGCACCATCATTAATACTTGAAGCGTTTGCGGCGGTTACAGTTCCTTCTTTGTCAAAAACAGGTCGTAGAGACGGAATTTTTTCAAATTTTACCCGGGCAACTTCTTCATCTTTTTCTACTATTGTAACATTTCCTCTTCTGTCTGTTACTTTTACCTTAATCATCTCATCATCAAAATACCCCTTTTCCTGAGCATTTTGAGCTCTTTTATAAGATTCTATAGCAAATTCGTCCTGCTCTTCTCTACTTATATTACATTCTTTGGCACAAACTTCAGCAGCATTACCCATAGCATAGTCATTATAAACGTCCCAAAGTCCATCCTTTAGAATTCCATCTTCTGTCTGAACATGCCCATATTTAGAACCGTATCTATGTTTAGGGAGATAGTAGGGGACATTACTCATGCTTTCCATTCCACCTGCTACAACAACATCGGCATCACCCAACCGAATCTGATCTGCAGCGATCATAATTGCTTTCATTCCTGAAGCACAAACTTTGTTTACAGTAGTACTAGGAGTTTTTTGAGAAAGACCGGCTTTTAATGCTGCTTGCCTTGCAGGAGCTTGACCAATACCAGCAGTAAGAACATTACCCATCACAACTTCCTGAACAACATCAGCTGAAATGCCTGAAGATTTAAGTAATTCTATGATAGCTGTACTACCTAATTCGGGGGCTGTGAAAGATGCCAAGCTTCCGCCAAAAGCTCCAATTGGTGTTCTTTTGGCTTCAACAATTACTACGTCTCGCATGATAAAATTTCTTTAGTGATTATAATTCTGTAAGCGCTTTTTTAACTGCCTGAAGTTACAAAAAAAGAAGGAATGTGTTGTTAAAAAGCTTGCTCTAAATCCTGAATAAGGTCTTCAGCATCCTCAATACCAACAGAAAGTCTTATTAGTGAGTCTTTAAGCCCGGCTTTTTCTCTGTGTTCTTTCGGAATGGAGCCATGAGTCATTGAAGCGGGATGGCTTATGAGAGATTCTACTCCTCCCAAGCTTTCCGCAAGTGTAAAGAATCTTGTGCTAGCCATAAACTTTGTAGCAGCTTCTATTGAGTCATCTTTCAATGAAAATGAAACCATGCCACCAAAATCATCCATCTGTTTTTTAGCTAATTCATGTTGAGGATGAGAACTTAATCCGGGGTAATGAACTTCGCTTACTTTTGGGTGTTCGTTTAAGAAATCAGCAACTTTTTTAGCATTCGAAACTGCTCGTTCTACGCGAACTGCTAATGTTTTAATTCCTCTTAGAACCAAATAGCAATCCATTGGACCGGGTACAGCTCCTGAGGATTTTACCTGGAACAAAAGGTTTTCAAGAATTTCTTTGTTTGAAGTAGCTATTGCACCGTGAATAACATCTGAGTGCCCCCCTAAATACTTTGTAGCAGAGTGAAGTACCGCGTCTGCACCCAGTTCAGCAGGTCTTTGCAGGTAAGGTGAAGCAAAAGTGTTATCAACAACTGAAAGAGCATTATTTTCGTGAGCTATTGTAGACAGCTGTTCAATATCAACAACTCTTAACAAAGGGTTTGTTGGAGTTTCAATCCAGAAAAGTTTTGTATTAGGTTTAACAGTTTCCTTTACAAGATCAAGGTTAGTCATATCAATGAATGAAAACTCGATGCCATAAGGCTGGAATACTGATGTAAATAATCTGTAAGAACCACCGTATAAATCATCCGAAGCAATAATATGATCACCGGGACGAAACATCTTCATTAAAGCATCCATAGCAGCGACCCCACTAGCGAAACAAGCACAGGAGTCAGTTCCTTCAAGTCCTGCTATCATATTTTCCAGAGCAGTTCGTGTTGGATTTCCAACCCGAGCGTAATCATAACCTTTGTGAACGTTAGGTGCAGACTGAGCATAAGTTGAAGTCTGGAAAATTGGGGGCATAACGGCACCTGAAGTTTCTTCATTTTTTTGGCCGGCATGAATTGCTTTAGTGTTGAATCTCATTATTGGTTAATCCAGCTTTCTTTTAAACTATTTAGATTTTCAATTTTTTCGGAATAGCTATTATTTCCGGTGTTTAACTCTTGCAGTTTCTCATAATAAGTAATGGCAAAGTCAGTAAGTGCAAGAGCTTTTTCTACGATACTACTTTTATCATTTTCAAAGGCAACTTGATGTACAGAGAAATAATTCCCGGACATATTATTGTAAAACACAGCCAGACTTTCTATAAACTCAATGTTAGAGTTTTCAATTTGGTAAGCTTTAATTAATTCATTTTCAGCGTTTTCGGAAACACCTTCAATTTCAACACTTAAGTTGGTAACTGAAGAAGTGTCTGAATTGGCATATGACGCTTTTAGGTTTGAAAATAGTTCTGAAACCTGTTCATATAATTGAGTGCCATACACATTATGCAACTTAGGGTCATTCGGGAATTCCTCAACAAGATTGTTTAGAAATGAAACAGCTTCCGTATTTCTATCCTGGCTGATGTAGGCGTTAACAAGACCAAATGCCACATTTTTGTTCTTTGTAGGGTCTTGATCAGCTTTTTTATAATAATAAATAGACTGCTCAGGATTTCCGGTTTCTAAATATAAAAACCCCAGATTTTGGAATATATCCAGACTAACGGTATCCAAAGATTCCGTCATTTTTAAAGTTTTAATAGCCCCTTCAACATCACTGCTATTATATTGAGCAATTGATAAAGACTTATAACTTTCAATGTTTTCAGGTTCGATTGCAATCGCATTTCTGAAATGGCTTATTGCCGTTTGAATATCCTCAACAGATCCTTCTTTATAAGATTGAAGCCCATTCTTATGCTCCATTTCCCAATAATAGTTAGAAAGGCTGTCAGCTTCGGATTGCCAATTCATTTCGGGTGATGCAGTTTGATACACACTTATTGAGTCAAAAGATGAACTCATATTATTATAATTGAACTCTCGGTCCTGTACGGGTGAATCCTTAGCAATTAAGCCGTACACTTTTCCTTTTTGATAAAAGAGAAAAGAGGATGGTTCTTTTTCTATTTCAGCAGAGATCTCAGTAAGTGCTTGTTGGTAATTTCCCTCATCGATAAGATTTTCAGCTGAAAATTTTGAACCGGAACAGGAAATAAAAAACCCGATAACAAGTAGTATACTTGCATATCGGGTAATAGTTGGGTTTTTCATAGAATTGTATCTTTGAAGATAAAACAGGATTACATTCCCGCTTTTTCCATAGCAGCTTCAGCTTTTTCATTCATACCAAGAGAGGTATATACCTGAAATAAAGATCTCCAATAATCTTTGTTATCGGGCTTTAACTCAGTAGCTTTTTCATAATATTTCATAGCTTCTCTCAAGTTATCTTTAGCTTCTGCTTCAATTTGAGCTGCTTTTTCATTATCACTGGTATCATTACGTTTTTCAAACAATGAAGCGGCTTTGTTTTGATAAACGATTCCTAAAGTGCTGTAAGCGTTTGCGTCGTCAGGACGAAGCTCAACAACTTTTTCCAATTCAGAAACAGCTCTTGCAATTAATCTATTTGCTTCTGTGCTGTTAGTAGAAATTTCAGCTCTTAAATTCTGAATTTTTTGTTCTGTTTGTCGTTTTTGCTCCCCTTCTTGACCTCGCAATTCTCTTTCCAATTCAAATATTTCGTCATATTTGGCAGAATTTTCATCGCTAATGGCACTACCCATAATATAAACCTGAGTACCTAATACTAAATGGTATTGAGGATTGCTTGGGTCTCTTTCAATTAGAGATTCGATGACTTCAATCGAAGCTTCGTTGTTTCCAAGATTCATATAAGAATCAGCTAATTTCTGAATTAATGAAATTGAATCAGGAAAAGACTCGATACCTTCAATAAGGATGTTGTTAGCTTTTTCATATTCTTCAGCCTGAAGGTATAACGTACCTAATCGATCGTAATCAAAGGCATCAGGACTATCTTTTTTAGTCAAAATATCTTCATACAAGGATATTCCTTTCTCAAGATTAGAATTGAGTCTGTATACCTCAGCAAGAACCTCATATGAGAGCATGCTATCAGGATTTATCACTATTGCATTTTCTAAATGATCTTCAGAGATATCATAATTTTGAGTCACTGTTGAGTCTCCGGTAGCGAATTTTACTCCGAGATTGTGTTCTGATCCCCACATTCTATCTATCAAAAGCTCAGATTCGACAGATTGAAGGCTTTCAATACCTTGTTGGTTGTACATTTGAATAGCAGTTAACAGATTTTCTCTCATGCTAGTATAGCTATCCTTTCTGTCCGGGATATTAGGATTGTCTTGTGCTATTTCTGAGTAAACTACACCTTTGTAATAGTATGCATTAGCGTTAGATGAATCTTCTAATATTGCATTATCTAAAGATGTTAAAGCAGCATCATAATTTTTGGTCTTGATTCCCTCTTGGGCTTCTTTTATTAAGGGGTTTGTATCTTCGCCACAACTAATAATTATAGTTGCTAAAACCGCAAAAGAAAGAAGTTTATAAAAATTCTTTTTCATATCAGTGTAAAATTGGTAGTGGTTGGTTTCAAATGGATTTAATAAGTTAACAAAATAACTATATAAAGCGCTTTCCGCAAAAAAGAAGGTGTATTTTAATTTCAAATTCTAAATAATACGAACTTATGAAAAAAGTGATTTCAACTGAAGCTGCACCAGCTGCTATAGGCCCTTATAGCCAGGCAATTGAACATAATGGCGTTTTATACTGCTCTGGTCAGATTCCTCTGGACCCTGCAACAATGCAAATAGTTGGAGATAATGCCTCAGATCAGGCGAAGCAGGTAATGAAAAACTTAGGCGCTGTTCTAGAAGCTGCCGGTTCAGATTTTTCTAAAATCCTAAAGTGTTCAATATTTCTTGATGATATGGGAGACTTCGGAGAGGTAAATGAGGTTTATGGAAGCTATTTCAAAAGTGATCCGCCGGCAAGAGAAACGGTAGCTGTTCAAACACTTCCAAAAAGTGTACTGGTAGAAATTAGCTGCATAGCTATTGTTTAATTTTAAGCAGGAAACTTTTGTAGGTAAAGTTTCCTGCTCTATCGGAGACTTCCAGATATATATAATTCTCAGATTCTAAATCGAATTTGGGCAGATAAAATGTAAATGAATTGTTTTCGTAATCATACTCAGGAATTCCTTGAATACCATTGATCCTAAATAATGCGGATTTGAAGTCTATACCGGAAAGGTCGTCATGGGTTTTGATCATATAGGTTTGCATGCCATTACCTAATGTCACTAACTCGGGATTCATAATTTCAGGAGGGAGAGAGTCTTCCAAAACAATGAAATTACCCAGTGAAGGGATCTCGGCATTTAAAGTAGTTCCTTTCACCCAAGAATCAATAAAGCTTGGATCTTCATTTTGCTTGAATTGATATAAGTTTAATCGATCCATTCCCTGCATAGTTGTTGGCAATTGTACCTGAATAAAAAGATTTTTTCGGTTAATCAATTCAGGAACCCCGATTTGTACGAACAGTGTATCATTTACAAATTGCACATCCTGAGCTAGGCTTAAAGTCTCAAAGAATGTATTCGAATCTATCTTAACTTTGATTTTATAATCCGGAGATGTCACCGAATATTGCTTTTCTGCTCTTAATCTGGATATTGTATAATTTGGATCTTTAAGATCGACTATTTTTTGTGTTGAGCTTGAATCCCAGGTTATCCATTGATCAGGTTTTCGAAGATCCAGATTTAAAGTGTCATTCCGGATTATCCAATTATTAGTCCAACGCTCGTTAAATTCTTTGTGGGAATATCTGAGATCGTAACGAATTTCTTTTACTACAGGGATTACAGCAACACTTTGATTTCCGTAATAATCTCTCGCAACTACTTTATAAGTGCCTTGCTCAGGGGCTGAAAATTGAGATTCTTTTACTAAAAAAGGGTGGGCGAATTGCTCTTGCCCAAAAAGTCGTTGAAAACTTCTCCTGCTGCTATTAACAGAGGTTACTCTATTCACAAACATATTATCTGCTTTAGAAAAATCAAAACGATTTAATTTTTCATGATAAAGGGTCTGATCTTCAAAACTTAACATCAGATCATATACTGCGTACTTATTGTTTACCAAATTTGCCTGATCATATACGTTTGCTGATAATCCGAAATCCCCATCTACAAAAACCGTGTCAAAATATGTTGTATCGTTTTTAATATTAATTGGACCTATTTCAGCTGGGAAAAAGGAGCCAAATACTGTGCTTTTAATTGAGAGTGGTTCAATCAGAATTGAAGAGAAAACAGGGGCGACAGTATCTTTAACGGCTAGATTTGATAAGAGGGGATTTATAGGCTGATTTAAATTATTTCTGATCTCAAAGTGAAGATGAGGAGGGCCAATACCTGTTGAGCCTGTATATCCGATAATATCTCCTTTCTTCACTTTAATTTTTTGATCTTCAAATGACTGTTCAAATGTATAAGAGAAATTGAGTTCATTTATACGTATAGAATCAGCGATTTCTTGAAATTGTTCGTTGAACCGCTGAAGATGTGCATAAACTGTATATGTGCCATCATGGTGTTCGAGATAAATAGCTTTTCCATACCCTTTATTGGTTATTAGAAGCTTGTTTAGAAAACCATCTTTCGACGCATATACTTCATAGCCTTCTCGTCCCCAGGTTTTTATATCCAGTCCTGCATGGAAATGCGCAGATCGTGTTTCACCAAAAGTAGAGCTTAAAAATTTACCGGAGTTTGTTGGCCACAGATAAGTTGAATCTTGTGAAATTAGGTTCAATGGACAAGCAAAAAGAAAAAAAAGAAGAGATAAATATTTCAAAACTACTTAACCGAAACTGAAAGAGTTACTAATTTTTCTCCCAATGTTGCTGAAATTTGATCTCCGGAAATTACACGGGAAACTCCGCTTGGGGTTCCTGTAAAAATGAGGTCTCCGGGGTATAGCGTAAAAATTGAAGACAGATAAGAAATAAGATAGTTTATGGAAAAGATCATTTGAGAAGAGTTGCCGGATTGTCTGTTTACTCCATTAACTGAAAGATCAACATTTATGTATCCAAGATCTTCGAATTCTGAAGCGTGTATGAAACGACTTACCGGAGCAAAAGTGTCAAATCCCTTTGCTACACTCCAGGGATGTCCTGATTCTTTAGCTCTCTGTTGAATATCTCTGGCTGTAAAATCAATGCCAACACCAATGCCTCCAATGAAGTTGTGGGCATCATTTTCAGGGATGTTTTTCCCTTTTTTTGAAATAGCTACAACAATTTCTACTTCGTGATGAACATCAGAGCTTTGTTCAGGAATTATAATTTCAGAACCATCAAAACAAAGAGCACTTTGAGGTTTTAAAAAAACCAAAGGAGAAGAGGGAACAGGATTGTTGAGCTCTTTAGCGTGTTCAATATAATTCCTGCCGATACAGTAGATTGACTTTGCTGTTAGATCAGTTCCGGGAATTGTAATCTCATTCATAAATCAAAGATATAAAAAAAGCCTCGCACAAAATATGTACGAGGCTTAAATTTTTTCTCAGCTTGTTCAGCTTAAAGGCTCAACATTGATAAACTTTCTGCCACCTGATTTGATGGAGAAATTTACGTGACCATCAGCTACAGCAAAAAGAGTATCATCTCCACCACGCTTAACATTTAAGCCCGGGTGAAACTTGGTTCCTCTTTGACGCATAATGATATTTCCTGAGCGAACAAATTCGCCACCAAATTTCTTTACGCCTAATCGTTTACTTTCTGAATCTCGTCCGTTTCTAGTAGAACCTTGACCTTTCTTATGTGCCATTGTACTTAGATATTAGGAATTAAAATTAACTTAACGCTTCGATAAGCTCAGCTTTCTTCATACTGGAATATCCAGTTAGTCCCTTTTCAGAGGCCATTTTCTTAAGCTCAGCAACGGTTAGCGATGATAGATCTGAAGTAGCTTTTTCAGCTTTTACTTCAGTTTTAGTTTCTTCTTTTTTTGGAGCTGCTTTCTTAGCAGTCTTTTTTGTACTTCCAGATGCAGAAATAGACTCAATTTGAATTTGAGACATTACTTGTCGGTGTCCGTTCAATTTCTGATATCCTTTTCTTCTTTTCTTCTTGAAAACAAGAACTTTATCAGATTTAACGGTGTCAAGAATAGTTGCTGTTACAGAAGCTCCATCAACTACAGGCTTCCCAACTTTAACAGCGCCTTTATCATCTTTTAGTAAAAGAACATTGTCAAAAGTAACAGAATCTGAATCTACATTTTGCTTGTCAACAAAAAGAACATCGTTCTCAGCTACTTTGTATTGATGCCCGCCGATTTCTACTATAGCGTACATGGGTATTTAATTTCTTTTTTGGATTATTTTAGAGCTTACAAAGATAAGCGATTGTTCTCATAAAACAAAGCAAAAAACTAACTGTTCTTTATATTTTGAACTGTTAAATTGATTCAGATTTTAAAACAAAACTTTTATGGCAATGAGTAAGTTACCTTCGTTACACGAGCAGGCTTTCAAATACAAAAATACCAAAAGATTACAACATGATGGTGGGCGAGCTTGGATCAAAGATTCTCAGCTTCATGAGGCGCGCAAAGATGCTAATGGAAAACTTAAAACAGTAAAGAAATCGTCTTAAGAACTAGTGATACCTGAAATATCATTAGATAGCTGGTCGATTTTTTTTATGCTGGCCGCGGCGCAAGGAATTTTCTTGTCTGTGGTTTTCTTCATCAAAAGAAATTCCCAACCTGAGATCTTACTGAATATTCTGGTTCTATTATTCTCGATCACACTGATAGATTATGTCGCTTTCTGGACTAACTTCAGGTTTGAATTTCCACATGTCAATAGAATCTCTTCTGCCTTTCCTTTTCTTTTCGGGCCACTTTTTTATCTGTACATAAGATCTTTTATCAATAGCCGCGATCTTGATAGAAAAGACCTGATTCATTCCATTCCGTTTGTTTTCCATCTATTTATACTAATCCCGTATTATGTATTAGATGGTAGTACAAAAATTGAAATGCTTTTAAATCGACAGATATTTCTTTTCGAAAATGAGTTTGTACAAACTGTATTTCTAAATATAGCCTATGTATTGCCGATAGTAATGACGTTACATCTGGGTATTTACACCATTTTAGGTTTTAAACTGATATCAAAGAAAGATCTTAGTAACGTAAAGGAGAGTGTAGAGCGTTGGTTAACTATACTCAGATACTCTTTTATCGGTTTTACGGTTAGTTTCGCTTCGTACTACATAATGGTGTATCTGTTCAGTTATAATTTAGCATATGATTATGCAATTTCAGTATCAATGAGTGTATTCATTTATGCGATCGGATATTTTGGATTCATCTCTCCGGAAGTACTAGAGGGGGATATTGAATCACATACAGAGAAGGGGAAATATTCAAACTCAGGTTTGACACAATCAGGAGCTAAAAAACTAAAAGAAGAACTTCTCAAATTGATGGAAGATGATAAGTTGTTTCTCAAAACTAATTTGAAATTAAAAGATCTGGCTAATGCTGTAGATCAATCAAAACATCACGTTTCACAGGTAATTAATGATGAACTTGAAACGACTTTTTCAGCCTTTGTAAATGAATACCGTATTAAAGAATCCAAGAAGTTGCTTCTTAACAAGAATGAAGAATTAAATATGTACGGTATTGCAAAAGAGTCAGGCTTTAATAACAAAACGACTTTTAGTCTGGCTTTTAAAAGGCATACAGGTTTAACCCCTTCTCTGTATCAAAAGAAGTTTCAAGACTCTAAATAAATACGCTTTTAAATTTCTAAATCCGATAGGATTTATTCGCTTCCAATTATTTCTCAGGATATGGTTTACTAAATTATATGTAGACATAAATCTAAGTCGAGGATTCAAATGAGAAATTTATTACTGCTTTTATTTTTAGGGTTCTATTCATCAGTAGCTTTATCACGACAAGCTCCTTGTTCTTCAGAAGAACATCGCCAATTTGATTTTTGGGTCGGTGAATGGGAGGTTAAAAACCCCAGTGATCAGGTAGTTGGAAGTTCTAAGATCGAACTTGTTTCAAATAAGTGCGCATTACTTGAAAACTGGACCAATACCGGGGGATTAGGAGGTAAAAGCCTGAATTATTACAGTATTCTGGATCAGAAGTGGCATCAAAAATGGATTGGGTCTAATGGAATTCCAATAGAGTTTTCAGGCACCTATAATAACGAAAGAAAAGCTTTGGAGTATTCCGGAGAAGGAGTTGGGCAAGGTGGAACTTCTCTGCTAAATAAACTTACTTTTTTTCATTTGTCTGATGACCATGTAAGACAGCTTTGGGAACAGTCTACAGACGACGGCAAAACCTGGAACACGGTATTTGATGGTCATTACAGAAGAAAGAAGTAGCTTAATTAAATCTTAAGCTACTTTCGAAGTGGCTCTCTGAAAACCTTGACGATTAATGTGTCCGATATATTTGCCTATGATTCGGACTTCTTCAAATACATCCGGCTCAACGATAATGTCATCGTAGCTTTCATTGGCAGCTTCCAGACGCAAACCATTACTACCCCAAAAGATTTTCTTTAAGCTGGTTTCACCATTGTACAGAACCGCTCCGATATCACCATTTTTAACATCGGTATCCATAAGCACTACAAGATCTCCATCATAAATATCAACATCTTTCATGCTAAACCCTGAAACACGGAGTGCGAATAGTTGATCTAAGTTCGGGAATAGTGAAGACAATGTGATCTTTCCGAGATCAGCTTCAACGGCTTCTTGTAAATAACCTGCGGCAATAAGACCTCGAATTGGAATTCCATCCTGATCGTCATAATCTTCCAGCAAATTCTTTTTCTTCTCTTTGGGAAGGTCGTACTCTTCATCATTACGCTTAATGAGAAATCCTTTTTTAAGTAAAGCCTGAATGTTCTGTGTAACACTATTTGGAGAGCGGTAATCAAAATGTTCAGCAATTTCTCTGTAGGTCGGCCATACATCATATTCTTTTTTATATTCCACGATGTAATTAAAAAATTCCTGTTGTTTTCTCGTTAAATGTGCATTATCCATAGCATGATATTACTTAATGTGTAAAGTATGTGCAATAAACGAAGTTCTTTAATCAGTGTCAATAAAAAAATGTGTGTGATTCATGTATAAAATTATTTCAGTCTTTGTTTTAACCTTTTTACTATTTGCTTGTGACCCTGTTAAGAAAGAAGCCGGTCTACTGCTTACTCAAGAATATCCGGATCTCTATGAAGCGGTTTACGCACGAGATGGCCAGGCTTTAATGGAATTCACCTCACATAAAGATGATAGAATTCGGGTACAAGCCTGGCAGGCGTTGATTAACACACCGGTAAGTGATATTGATGCATTAATAGACTTGGTAAGCGAAGCAGACACAAAAGAGGCGTGGTCATCTCTTTGGTTAAAAGAGCTTTCTGAAGAACAATTAGAGAGATTGAACGAGCTTTTTATAGCAAGCAATGCTTCCAACATAGGTTTGGTTTCAGCTTTAGGAGAGCTGGGCAATAGTCGCTCGCTTGAATTGCTTTTAAAAGAAGATGTACCGCCGAATCAGGATATGGAATTTCAACTAGCTTACGCCATTGGTCGTTTAACAGGAAATGTAGAAGCTACTGAAGAACAGCAAATTCAGATCATAGAAAGAGCACTGTCTACAACTAACAGTAAAGCAGGACAGGCCTATTTGTACGGATTTTACAGAACAAGAAATAATCAGGAAAAACAAGGGTTGACTCAAAATGCAGTTAACAAGATGATCGAGTTATGGAAAAACTATTATCCTGATGAAATAGGTTCCGATCGTTATATTGCTGCACTACTGATGAAAGATCACTCAGGTTTAGTATTCCATCACTTTATTGATAAAGATTTTATCTTGATGGATGTTCAACTGGCTATTGAGATTATTCAGGCAATTGGAAGAAATGAGGAAAATGATACTTACGCTCCGGTAGCTCTGAACGCTTTTGTTCAGCATAAAAATCCAAATGTTGTTATTCAGGCTCTGCGTGTAATAGCTGCAAAAGAAGATTTTGCTAAAGAAATCAACAACTCATTATTAAATGCTACAGCGCTGAATGTTGCTGTTGAACCACATGTACGATTAGCCGGTTTCAATGCTTCGGTAAACCCCGGGAAATACATTGACGATTTACTACCTATTGGAACTGAAGACCCTTATCTACAAACACTCAGATATTCTGCACTTCAAAAAGTCTGGGATGAAGTGGAAGTTTTTGATTACTTAGCAGCGGATATAGATACCTCACAAGGATTGCTTTATAGTTTTCTTTTAAGAGAAATGAATACCTTTTGGGCAAATGCTGACGTTGAACTCAAAACCGAAGAGAGGGTTGAGAAAGCACATAACATTTTGTTTACAGCTTTGGAAAGAGGAGAGAGAGCGTTTACAATGCAAGCCTTGCATTCAGATGAAAACGTATTACCTGAAGAGGATTTTGAGAAATTAGTAGCTCTTTTAAATGATAGATCTGTAGTTGATGATATAGATATTTTCCGGTCGGTTACTTCGATACTAAAAAATAGATTTGAAGAAGAATCAGAAGTCATGATTACTCAGTTTTATGAGAATGCAGGTCATGATCTAAAGCAAAGTTTAATTGCACAGGAATGGTCTTTCATAGAAGATTCTTTAGCTCCTGTATCGTTTAGAGTTCCAGATTGGGACAGATTAGCTGACTTGGGACCAAATCCTGTTTGGGTGTTGGAAACAAAAAAAGGAGATATAGAAATTACTTTAGATGTGTTAACAGCACCGGCTACGATTTCAGGAATGGATAGCTTGATTACTAATGGACATTACAATGGAATTGCGTTTCATCGAGTTGTTCCAAACTTTGTGATTCAGGGAGGGGATGTGGAAACAGGATCAGGTTTCGGAGGTCCGGATTACACAGTGCCAACGGAAGCAAGTGCAACTCACTATTTCAGAAGCAAAGCAGGAGTTGCAAGTTCAGGTCCTGATACCGAAGGAAGCCAATATTTCTTTATGAATGTGTGGGCTCCTCATTTAAACGGGCGCTATACTATTTTTGGAGAAGTTACTGATGGAATGAGCGTGGTTGACAGAATAACTCAAGGAGATATTGTCCAACGATCATATTGGAAATAGAGCGATCTGTTATTTTGCTTTTACCACCATTAGTTCACCCCAGCGAGTAGTGTATCTGTTGCTGAGGTAATTTTGATTCATCAGCCATTTGTTGCGATGCTCTTTCTCTTTATGCAACCCGGTTGAAGCAAAAGCAGCCTTATTTCTTCCAAACTTTGAGTTGATCTCATCCAAACATTCCATGAGCCTGAATTGTTGTTGGGTATATAAATGAGGATCAAAAAGATCCATCTGGACTTCACTGTTTGGCACAATTCCGGTTAACATCACAGCAGCTTTTTTATATTTTGTGTTTTCCATGTATACATGATTAACCAATCCTTTTGCTAATCTGATCAATGTAGGCGTGTTAGCAGTGGGTACTTTCAGAGAAGTGCCGGCAGAGTATTTATACTGGCCTTTCAGATTCGAATATTTATCTCCAATCAGCATAATTCTTAATAAAGAAGCTACCGAATTTTGGGAACGGAGTTTTTCAGCTGCACGGGAGGCATATGTAGAAATAGCTTCCTGCAGGTGGTCTAATTCATAGATCGGAGTTCCAAACATTCTGGATGTCAAAATTCCTTTTCGCTTATCCAAAGCTTCACCCATTTTTATACATGGTATTCCGTTTAATTCCTGAACGGTTCGTAACCCGGTTACATGTAGATTTTTTCGCACCCATTTTCGATTCTGTACGGTATTCTTTAATTGAAATGCATTTTCGATGCCGTGTCGGTGTAGGCGAACGGTCATTCCACTACCAATGCCCCAAATTTTCTGGACAGGCAGATCCTTTAGATGTTGATCAGTTTCATCTTGATTGGAAAGAGCAAGTACGCCATCAAATAATGGATTCCTTTTTGCAATGCTGTTGGCGACTTTTGCCAATGTTTTACTCGGCGCAATTCCTACGGATACCGGTAAGCCTGTCCATCGTTGTATGGTTTCTTTTATATAAGTTCCGTATTCGTTAAGATCATCAAAAATGTTGGTAGAAACTCTGGCAAAAGCTTCATCTATACTATACACTTCAATGTTATGTGAAAGCTGATCTAAAACATCCATTACTCTGTCAGACATATCGCCGTAAAGAGCATAATTTGATGATCGAACAACAACACCTTTTTCTTTGAATAACTTTCTGGATTTAAACTCCGGAGCTCCCATTTCAACTCCGGCCTCTTTAGCTTCTTCTGAACGAGCAATAACACAACCATCGTTATTTGAGAGAATAGCGATAGGTTTGTCAATAAGAGTTGGATCAAACACGCGTTCACAGGAGGCATAAAAGTTATTGCAGTCTATCATCGCATAAGCAGTAGGTAAATTATAAGGATCGATATTCATAGATATTCTATTTTTCCTCCAACCTGAATCGATGGATTACATGTGTAACCACTCCCCAAATAGTCCACGCTGTTTCTTTGGTGATGGGAATAGGTTGTAAGCTGGAATCATCAGAAACTAAAAATATGCGGGAACCCTGTTTAGCAAATCTCCGGATGGAGGGTTCTTCATCAATGGAAGTAACAATGATATTTCCATGGCGAGGAGTAATTGACCGATCCACGATCAGAATATCTTTGTCGTGTATTCCCGAGCGTTGCATTGCATTTCCCTGAGCTCTTACATAAAAAGTGGCGGACGGTCTGAACACAACAAGCTCCTCGAGATTCAAGGCTTTTTCCAGATGATCTGAAGCAGGAGAGGGGAATCCTGTTTCTATTTTTCGGGCTAATTCAAGTCGACCGGTTCTTGAGCGGGTATCAGTATCCTTTTGTGCTTCTATGCTTCTCATTGAGGGATTTATTTACATATTTAATATATGTACATTATATGTATAAATACATTCGACCCAAAATTATTTCCGATAAATTTTTCAGTTTTTGAATGATATTTTTCAAAAATCTATTTCTTAGAGATAAGAAACTTTAAATGCTTTAGATGATATTGATAGCTTACATTTTATTGGGTTTTACAGGAATGGAAATTGTTTCCTATTGTGTGCACCGGTGGCTATTCCATGGCGTGTTTTGGAGGGTTCATCAATCTCATCATACTCCTGATCACAGGCTATTTGAGATGAACGATATTTTCTCATTCGTTTTTGCGGGGATTTCTATGTGGTTGATAATGATAGGAGCGGATACCATGTTTACTTCACCGGCTTTTGGAATAGGTGCGGGGATTGCTTTATATGGACTGCTTTATTTCATAATCCATGATTTATTCACACATAAAAGGTTTATGCCTTTTAAAAGTGATAACTGGTTTATGAAATTGGTGCGCAGAGCTCATCAGCGTCACCATCAGGATGCAGGAAAGAAAGGACATGAACCATACGGACTTTTTCTGTTTCCTTTTGACCGTTATCCGGAGAAAAAAAGAACCCGTCAGGATTGAGCTAAAATTTCTTCAATTTGCTGAAAGTGCCTTCTTTGATGCGCTTCATTTACAGCAAAACAGGCACTCAAACTCATTTTAATAAGAGGATAAATAGGATTGCCCACTTTGATCTTCCCAAGATGAAGGTTTTCAGTACTCGCTTTATCAAGGAGCTTTAAATATCTGTCCTGAATAGCATCAAACTCTGAAAGCAATTCAGATTTATTCAGATCTTTTATGGCTTTAGGTTCAAATGGAGGAATGGTAGGCATCGCTTTTTTAAATTCAGGACTTACAATTTTTATAAACCAACGCAAGTGAAACGGGTGATTATATGGACCATTTCCTTTTTTAAGCCCCGAAGTATCACCAAGAATTTTATTCTCAAGCACAGCCAGATACTCCGTATTTGTTTTGATGAGGTGACTGATAATCTCTCCTATACACCATTTGTATTCAGCAGGCGGAGTATTAAAAGTCTGGTTATCAATACTGTCTACTAATTCATGGATAGTTTTCTTGGCAGATGTAAAGCCTTGTATATAGAAGTCGTTTGTATACATTTGTTTTATATATTTAATGAATAAATAACTGATCAGTAGAAATTATTAGCGCGCCTCGGTAAGGTAATCATCAATGAGAAATAAAACTGACCTCTCCACCAAACTTATTGTTTGGCTTATAGTTCTTTTCAATGTTCAAATTATAAATGCTCAGACTGTTACGGTAGAACCGGCTAGTGGATTCTATAACGATTCTTTAAAAATAACGATCCAGACATTCCCTGATACCTTAAAAGCTTATTACACATTGGACGGTTCAGTCCCTGATACCACAGATCCTGTTTGGCAGGATTCGCTGGTTATTTACGAAACCAAGGTCTTAAGAGTTGCGACTTTTTCACCCGATTTTTTGGATACCAACCTAGTGTATCGGACTTATTTTTTAGACGAAGGAACAGAGCTTCCTGTATTCTCAATCACAACAGATCCTGATAATCTGTTTTCCAATGAACGTGGCATTTATGTGGAAGGTACGAACGGTATTCCGGGATATTGCAGAAGTACTCCAAAAAACTGGAATCAGGATTGGGAACGTCCGGCAAGACTGGAGCTTTTCGAGAAAAACAGAGAAGAAGGCTTCGTTGTAAATGCAGGAATTAAGATCGGTGGTGGATGTACCAGGCTGTACGATCAAAAGTCATTAGATATTTATTTCCGAAGCGAATACGGAACTTCCAAACTTGAGTATCAGGTATTCGAAGATAAACCAATCACTTCCTTCGATCGGCTTGCACTCAGAAGTGGTGGTCAGGATTGGTACCGAGCTATGATCAGAAATGCGGCAACCCAATCAATGGTAAGAAACCGTATGGATTTGGGATACCAGGCTTTTAAGCCGGTAGCTGTATTCATCAACGGAGATTATTGGGGCATTCATATGCTCAGAGAAAAACAGAATGAAGATTTCATTGAGTCCAATTATGGCTTTGATGAGAATGAGTTAGATATACTTTCCGGGAGTGCAAATGTTAAAGAAGGCAGTTCAGATCATTATGATGCGATGATCGATTTTATCGGAAATAATGACATCACAGTACCAGAAAATTTTGATTGGGTTTCCAGCCAAATGGATATCGATCAGTACATTGATTATCAAATTGCTCAGATCTATTGGGCAAACGGAGACTGGCCGGCAAATAATATCATTTTCTGGAGACCTCAGACCCCCGAAGGAAAGTGGAAGTGGCTTTTATATGATGTGGATATGTCGATGGGAAGTCATTCAAGAGGTGTTTATGATACTAATATGTTACAGAAATTGACTTCAACATCTAATACAGAATACGAAAACCCTACTTGGGCAACGTTCCTGTTTAGAAATTTGCTGAAAAATCAGGATTTCAGAAACAAATTCATCCAGCGATACAGTATGCATATTAATACGACTTTTGAAGCCTCAAGGATGATGAGCTTTATAGATAGCACAGCCAGTTTGATCGAGTCCGAGATCCCACGTCATATGGACAGATGGACTAAATCATTTCGACTTGGTAGAAACATGGATTGGGAAAAACATCTTGGTGTAATCGAGGAATTTATCACCGAAAGAAAAGATTATGCAAAGATGCATTTAATGGATCATTTTGATCTTACAAGGCTGAACAGTTTAGAGACCATTGTAGCACCTGCAGAAGCCGGGCAAATTTATATAGAAGGAGTACGGTCTGACGAATTGGAATATGGACTTATTTATAATTCCATTCCCGCTAATGTGAAAGCTGTAGCAAATCCGGGATATACGTTTATTGGATGGAGTGGGGCAATGAGTGGTTCTGAAAAGTCGAAAGCTGTTTCGATAACAGATAATACATCACTGACTGCACACTTCAGGAGAAATGAGATCAGCTCTACCGGTGTTGTGATAAATGAGATCAATTACAGATCAGCAGATGATTTTGATACAGAAGATTGGGTAGAGTTTTATAACAACTCAGACCAAAGTATAGATATTTCAGGATGGTATTTTTCTGATTCTGATGACGAGCATAAATTTACTTTTCCATCTGAGACTATTCTTGCTGCTGATAGTTATTTAGTGCTTACCAGAAAAGATTCATTATTCAGAGATCTTTTTTCTGGTGTTCAAAATAAAATTGGTGATATGGATTTCGGCTTATCCGGTGATGGAGAGTTAATTAGATTGTTCGATTCAAACGGAGCGATTGTTGATGAGCTCACTTACAACGACAAAGCTCCATGGCCGGTTGAAGCAGATGGGATGGGCGCAACTCTTGCCTTAACCAATCCCGGATTCGATAATTCATTAGGTGAGAATTGGGCGGCTTCAAGCTCACATGGAACACCGGGACAATCAAATTCGGATGTTTCAGTAAGCAATGAAGAAGAGTTGTTCGATGAGTTACCCAAAAATGTTTCTCTGAGTCAGAATTACCCAAATCCTTTTAATCCGGTTACAACGATAAATTATGGTTTAGATAAACCGGGGAGAGTTTCGATCAGAGTGTACGATATTACCGGAAGACTAGTGTCAGTCCTTGTTGATGAAAATAAATCTTCGGGTAATTTTAGTGTTAGCTGGAATGCGACGGGCTTTTCATCAGGTGTATATTTCTATACTCTGGAAGCACTTGGGCAGAAAGTGAGCAAAAGACTTACACTGATTAAATAAATGCAAAGGAGATCTTATTGATTTCCATCCCATTCTTGTAAGAAACGATCTACATACTCTTTCATAAAGATATGTCGCTCATTAGCTATTTTTTTGGCGGATTCTGTATTCATTCGGTCTTTCAGGAGTAAAAGCTTTTCATAGAAATGGTTGATGGTATGACCTTCATCTTTTCTGTATGATTCAAAACTAGAGTGCGAAACAGGTTCTATATTCGGGTTATACAATTCACGTGATTTATATCCGCCATAAGCAAAAGCACGAGCTATTCCGATGGCTCCGATGGCGTCCAAACGATCGGCATCCTGAACGATCTTGCCTTCCATGGTTTTCATTGGCGTTGCAACTTCAGCTCCTTTAAATGAAAGATCTTTGATTATATCAGATACGTGATCGATGACTTTTTTATCAACTTTGATGGAGTACAGCCATTCGGAGGCTACTTTTGGCCCAACACTTAAATCCCCATCATGGAACTTGTGATCTGCTATGTCATGCAACAATGCGGCGAGTTCAATCACAAGAGTTGAAACAGGATCGGTTGCTTCTGAAGCTAACCTTTTTGACATATTCCACACTCTTAAAATATGCCACCAATCATGACCTGAACCTTCTCCCTCAAGTTGGTTTTTAACAAATTGCGCTGTTTTTTTTATGTAGTCAGACATGTACAGAGCTCGGCAATTACATCTTGTTTAAGCTGGTCAATTCTTGACAGAGCAGCTTCGATAGTTTCTGGTTTGATCTTTCCTTCTTTCAATAATTTTTGAATGATGGCAATAGCTTTCTGTGCTATATCTTCATCGTATTTAAAATTATTTCCAAATACCAAAACATCTACTCCGGCATTTATTGATTGTAGAATCGAGGTTTCCAGATTATAATTTGAGGTGATGATAGGTTTTTGAAGATCATCAGAGAATACTACACCTTCAAACCCAAGAGAATCGCGTAGTAAACCTGTAACAGTTGAGTGAGAGAAAGTTCCGGGCCAGGTGGAATCTATATTTCCATTAGTAGCATGAGAAACTTGAACAGCTCTGATGGTTCGTTGTTCAAACAGGTTTTTGTATGGAGTCAGAAAATCTTCAGACCAGGATGAGGATATATTATCTGTTGAATCAGTTGGATTATAATCAACACTATAGCCCGGAAAGTATTTAGGAACGCTCAACAATTTTTCGGTATCGTATTCATCCAAAATCAGGTTAGAGATTTCAGTGACTTTTTGCGGATCGGAAGAAATCAATGCAGCATTAGATGATTCTTTAGTTTTCAGATCCAATCGTGGATGTAAATTTGTATTTATTCCAACAACCATAAATTCCTGTGCAAACCTTCTGGAATTATTTATTACTTTGAGCGTATCTGAAAAAGAGTTTTGCTCAAAAATGTTTTCCATAGAAGGATATAAATTGTGCAATGCTGAGTGTTCGCTTCCATCATGTTCTACAGAAATAAAGGGTGGGTTTATAGAATATCCAACCAAAGCACTATTGAGTTGTAAGAGCTGATCAGGGGATTCAATATTTCTATTAGATGAATTAGTTCGGTAGTCGTAACTATATAAAATGACGCCCCCTAAATTTCTCTCCTTTATATCCCGAACAATTGGGCTTTCAGAGTTAATTTCAGTTCCTCGAAAACCTACAACCAACATTTGTCCGAGCTGTTTATCAGTAAATGAAGGTTTTTTTTCAGCAGGTTTTTCAGAACTACACGAGTTGATAAAAAGTGCTGTTACTAAGATTAAGAACTGAAATTTATAAATGGATTTATTCATCAATAAGGTTGTTTAATACTTCTCTTAAATTAAATGTCGCTCTAATATCATTATAACGGGCAATGTTTCCTTCCGGATCTATAAGAATATAAAATGGAATTCCACCGCCTTTATACGCTTTAAATGTTTCCTGATCAAAACCATTACCTCCGTATAATTGAGGCCAGGGATTTTCATATTTTTCAATATCTGCTCTCCAAACTTCTTTATCAATTTCTGTGGAAATGCCAATGATTTCGAAATCTTCTCTGCTGAAATCACTATAAATATCTCTCATTACAGAAAACTCATCCAAACAAGGTTGGCACCACCCCGCCCAAAAATCCAGCAGTACATATTTTCCTTCATAATCTTCTAAAGTATGAGTATTTCCTTCTACATCTTTCAGAGAAAAAGATTTTGCAGATTCGCCGGGAGAAACGGATTTAATTTCGTTATAGAAGTACGTTAAAAAGTTAGTGTAGTCTTCAAATTCTGAGTATTCATTAAGGTAAGATCGGTAACTTGGCTCGGCTTTTGAAAGCTCAATTTCGCCAATTCGCTCGGCTACTAAAAACATCTTTGCGTAAGCCTGTGCTTCTCGCTCATCTATCTGGGCTATTACTTCCAGACGCTTTTCGTTTAGTTCCTCATAGGCGAGTCTTTTGATATCATATTCAGCAAGCTCTTTACCGTAAGCCCGATTTACGCTATCGTAGATTCCAAAAGTACGTGCATAGTAATGAGTTACATCCCGAATTCCGGCGCGTTGTGCTACCAGAGATTTAAGAGTAAAAAAGTTATCAGCTTTAGCTTGTTCAAGAATTTCTCTTCGTTCTGAGTCAGCATTAAAATTATCCTTCCCAAACCTATACTCAACTGATTTGATTTTGTTTACCAGTAGTTCACCTTGCGCTTTCATAATGAGGTGGTCAAATGCTGTTCCCGATAGATTTTTTTTCGCAATCTGAATTTTTTTTGTACTTAATTCTAAAGCTGAATTTTCCAATCCGGCTTTAAAGTTATTCATCTCTTTCTCAATTTGTTTATCCAGACCTTCAGTTTCAACTAAATAGTTTTGATAAGATTCATAATCTCCTGCATGAGTTGATTCAATTTCTACATCTGTTGGAAATGTGGCACGCGAAATAGTGAGTTTAAGATCATCTTCAGGGTCAGCGATTATCAGTAATGATTGATCACCTATTGAAAGAGTTAAATTTTGGTCTCTTTTAACAGGAATTTCCGCTTTGAAAACACCATTTTCTATAGAGTTTACTTTATAAACTTTTTTTGGAGAATACTTGTAATGTAGTGGTTGTTCTGAAATTGAGATTTCAGCATCACCTAAATAATCTATTGTACCATTAACAGACATTGCTCCATTATCTCTTTTACAGGCACTTAATAATATTAGTGTTGAACAGAAAAATAGAACAATTTTTTTTATAATCATGGCAAGATTTGTGTCAGTTTTAAACTTATCTTAGCTAAGGATAAAACAATTATTTGAAAAAGGAATTAAATAGCGTTTTATTTCTTAAGATTTTCTAATGTTTTATTAAGGCAACAGCTGTAACAAACAATAGTTTAGATGCTCTTGTTAGCGAACGGAAAGAATTAAAATAAGTTCTTTCCTAAAATAATGGTACAAAACCATGCTGAAATGATCGGTTTTGGAATATGAACTGTTTGTGAAAGCATTTAAAAGGTAAATAATAATGATTCAAAATAATCTTAATAAAGATCTTGAGAGAAAAATAGATCTTTATCTTAATGGACGGCTATCCGAAGAAGAAACTGACGACTTATGGATAGAATTAATTCAGGATGGATATTATTTGGACTATATGAAGAGTGTAGCCAATCTTAAATCTATAATTGAAGAGAAGAGAGAACAGAAAACTCCGGGCGTTGCTATACAAATTAGAAAATATGCAAGCTATGTAACAGCTGCAGCTGTAGTAATTTTTGTTGGTGTGCTAGGTGTGATGAATTATTCTGCAGACAATACAACACCTGTATCGCCTATTCCTGAAATTGGTTTAGACATTGTAAGAAGTGATGTTGGTGTCTCTGCAAATATAACTAATGAAATTATAAAGAAAGCAATACAACTTGCAGCTGACGGAAGTACTCAGGAAGCTAAAGATCTTTTGAGTACGGAATTGTCCAGCGAAGAAAACCCAACATTAATCGCGGAGTTTTCTATTACTTTAGGTTCTATTCAGTATAATTTGGGAGAATATAGAGAAGCAGCTTCTAACTTTAAGATTGTAACTGAGCAAAAAGGTATTGCTGAAAACATTCTTGAAAAAGGATACTGGTTGTTGGCAAACTCATACTTCCAACTAGACCAATTGGAAGAGGCGAAAATCGCTTTTCAAAATACTTATGATCTTGATCGGGAATACAGCCGAATTGCTAAAACTTACATAAACGCTTTAGATGCGATGGATGATAAGTAAAACCGTTACGCGATAGATTTTTTCCTGACCTTATACCCAACCAAAAAGCCTACAGTTATTAGTAATGACAATATATACTGTGAGCTTTTTGGTTTTTTTATAACCGGACTGGAATTTCCAATAAGTGTATAAGCACCCCAGTAATGAGGGTCGGCACTTCCGGTTCTTATTTGGTCTATCTTAGCCAATCTCATAGCCTCACTTTTGGAAAGACCACTATTTAAATAAGAGTAAAAATTAGTAGCAAATTCAGATGCTATTTTATCATTTACTTCCCACAGATTTAAAGCGAGGCTTTTTGCACCGGCATATCTGAGGGCTCTGCTAATGCCCATAATTCCGGCCCCCTGCATATAATTTCCTGTTCCGGAACTACATGAATTAAGCATTATCAGATCATTTTTCAATTGGTTATCGAATAACTCATAAGCATAAAGTGCATCACCTTTGGTTCCGTTAGATAGTGCTGATTTTAAATATATAGTAGAGAACAAAGGGTCCTGGGCAGAAACCTCACTGTGAGTTGCCACATGCAAAATTTTCGAAGAGTTCAGCTGATTTTGAAAAGTCTCTTCAGTAGCGCTATTTCCTACAAATATTTTTTTGGTTTCAAATGAAGTTAGCACTTTTTCAATTTCTTGGGCTTCCTGAGTTGCAAATGGAAGAGAGGGTAGATTTTCCTGGAAGTTATCGAAATAAGAAATAGCAAATGCTGAAAAGTCTGTCTCTAAAGGGGATCTGGTATTTCTACTGTTGTCTATATAATCCTGAAGAGAAGTGAAGTATTTAAAACTATAATCCTCAATCATATAACTGGAGCTTCCAAAGCTAAATGATGAATTTGGCTTTTTGGTAGGCAGTACATCCATTGGAATTCTGTATAATTCATTATCCGGAATAACAATGATCTGTTTCACATAATCAGGAATGCTTTTCAGATCTAGTATTTGATAAATTTGATACAGAGAAGATAGTGAGGTTTTCCCTATTGCGAGATTATTTGCAGTTTCAGTTAATAGAAGTCCGATCTCATCAGTGAGTTCCTGAACAAAAAGCGTGGTATTTTCTTTCGAGATTGAACTGACATACAGTTTGTTATTCAATTCAGTATAATGAAGAATAAATTCATCATTCCTCATTTGTTGCTGGACTTTCCAAATAGGTATACTTACATCTTTATTTTTATGGGTTACTTTATTTGTCAGCAATTGTCTTTGAGCTGAAAGCCTGTCTATTTCAGTTTTTAATCTTTGCTTTGAACTTTCCTCAGCACTTAGGTAATTGTTACGTAATTCCTGAATAGTTTCAGCTAATTTTTTCTCTTCAGTGAGCTCTTTTTCAGTTAACTTTGAGGCTTTCAGTAGGGGATTATTGTACAAAGAAGCGTCATTAATAGTTTTAAGCTTATCGAGATAAACTATTGACTGTTCCTTGTAATCCAACTCTGTAAGAATAGAGATCATTAACTCAAAGGAATCAAGGTATTCTTGTTCTACAGTCCAAAACCCGGTTTGAGCTTCTACACTTCCCTGAGCTCGTTCAATGATCTGATCCAGTTTGGGTTTTAGATATGTATATGCTTCTCTGGGTCTGTTTTTCTTGAGGAGTAAGGTTGCATGTAAGTTGTGATATCTTATAAGATTTTCAAACTTTAGATCCTTTAAGGAGTATATGTCTATATCATTTAAAGTTTGTTGAAGTAAATGAATGTCGTTCTGCAAAACTGCAATTTCAGCTTCATAGATTAAAGCTTCAATATAAAAAGGGGTGTCTGAGTTTTCTGAAGCCAAAACCTTAATCTCTTCAATTGCTTCAGTTGCTTGACTTAAAGAATCCATTTTAATTAGAAGAGCAACTTTGTCGACTAGTAGAAATTTTTCACTAAAATAATTTTGACTACTTATAAACTTTTCTTCTGCAAGTTTAAATTGGAGAATAGCCTTTTCATAATCATTAAAGTTTTCAAGATAGTAGTTTCCCAAATAGAGGTGGATCGAACCTAACTCAAAATCATCATTTTTTAGTTTGGCTAAATTTTGAGCTTTTCTTATAAAAGGGAGAGCGCTGGTCGAATCTCCTATGGAATTATAGTGAACAAAAAGATTTTTATACAAACCGAGCTTTACTTTATAAAAGTCCTCACTTTGTTCACGGGTTTTACTTGTTTCAGCCTCTTGAACTGCTTTTAAAAGAAAAGAAGTGTATTCATTTTTTTCACCGAGTTGCTTGTAGCATAAAGATAAATTGTTATACAGCTGTGAATTTGGAATTGTAGACTCGGGATCACTATATAGTCCTTCAAGTATTTCTTTTGCTTCTTGATATTTACCAAGATTGTATAAATTAGCACTTTGTTGTAAAAGCACATAATCCGTTCTGCTTTTCTGATTATAGTATTTTGAAAGTGGAATTAAAATATTTCGTTGTAGATATAGGGATTCTGAAAAGTTTCCAGTATAACTTAATGCGTAATCTAACCCGCTAAAAACAGTAACTTTTTTTTCAGAATTGGGATAGTATTCAGACTTAATCAGATCATCAAAAATATTGGAAATCAGTTGATACCTGTTTGTTTCATAAGAAGCTTTGAGCAAGTTAAAATTAGTTATTGAATTCTCTAGCCCTGGTAAACTACGCTCTTTATCTTTACTTAGTTCAGTAATTATGATTGTAAATTCTTCGGAGTCGAAATAAGAATTCACAAACTCACTAAAAAGTAATGAGTACAAAATAAAAGGTTTGTTTTTTTTGAATAGAGTAGAGCTTGAAATGGCCTCTCTGTTCATAACTGCATTAAGTAAATTGGACTCCCTTTCCGACAAGTTGTTTTTCCACTTAGTATTAAAATCTGAATAAAATTTATTCAGATCTCTTTTTGGCAATGAAAGTGATAAGATGTGTAGTAATCCAGCATACGACTTGGTTTCAAGAGTATAAAACTTAAGACGTTCTATTTTTAGAGAATCTTCGTCTTCCTTAGAGGTGCATTCATACTGAGAAAAAATTCTTTGTAAAAGGGTCGATCCTGATTGGGAAATAGTTCTGCTAATTACTTTACTGTTTCCACAATTAGAACTGTACAGCTCATTCAATGCCCAGAAACTTAGGTCTGATTGTTGAGTAAGTTTTATTTGCTCAATATATGTGTTGGCCTGATTTGTTATCGATATATGAGGATCGACAGGCTGAAAAGGTAATAAAAATGAAAATAAAAGAATTAAGAGCATAATAGATTATTTAGCTACATAGTAAAGCTCTTAGTCTAAAATTAACAGCAAAAATAAATCACATTTTTGGCTTTGTGATGATAGGCTGCGAAGGGTCGTTACCAAATACAGCGTCAGCAGGAG
>OJGU01000038.1_pt1 | contig 103366 bp, 100 predicted proteins | sample 1594741 | NCBI WGS metagenome assembly OJGU01 (sample SAMN05416841, study PRJEB24817) | seawater metagenome | isolation source: Sea water | place: Canada:Atlantic | collected 2013-07 | reverse complement strand
ACCTGAAAGGATTATTCCTGCTTCGCAGACGCATCCGGATCATGCTCTCTTCTCCATCTTAAATACTAAGGGCATAGTTTATTTCAGCAATTAATTAAAACTGTCAGCGAATTACATGTCATCTACAAGGATGACTAATAGAGTAAACTATTCCTTGCTTCTTTTAATAACATCCGAGCTAAAAAATTCATAATTTTAGAGTCTGAAAGGGATTTTCATAAAACTTAATCACAAACAAATAATCTAATGAAAGTAACAGTTGTAGGAGCAGGTGGAAATGTTGGTTCAACCGTAGCATTAAGCGTTGCTCAAAGAGACTTCGCCAAAGAAGTGATCGCCGTTGATCTTGAACGCAAAGAAGACGATAAAACATTTTACCCCTCAAAGGGAAGAGCTTTAGATCAGTGGGAAGCATCACCGATTCATTTGTTCGATACAAGAGTTAAAGGAACTACTGATTATGCAGATACTGCAAATTCAGATGTTTGTGTGATTACAGCCGGTGTTCCGAGAAGACCGGGAATGAGTCGTGACGATCTTTTAGAGATCAACGCAAATATTGTTAGAAGCGTAACTGAGCAATTGGTAAAGCACTCTCCTGATACGATCATTATCGTTGTTTCTAATCCTTTAGATGTAATGGTTCAAGTTGCTAAAGATGCTTCCGGACTTCCATACGAGAAAGTAATGGGAATGGCTGGGATCTTAGATACTGCTCGCTACCGTGCATTCATCGCTGAAGAATTAGACGTATCTCCAAAAGATATTCAGGCTTTGCTAATGGGTGGACACGGTGATACTATGGTTCCGCTTCCAAGGTTTACTACACTTGCCGGAATGCCAATTACACACTTCATTTCTGATGAAAGACTGGAAGAAATTGTAAACCGTGCTAAAAAAGGTGGCGGAGAGATCGTTGGCTTGATGGGAACATCAGCTTGGTATGCTCCAGGTGCTGCTGCTGCTCAGATGGTAGAAGCAATTTTATTAGACCAAAATAGAATCTTCCCTGTTTGTGCTCACATTGACGGACAGTACGGTGTAGATGATCTTTACATCGGCGTTCCTGTGAAATTAGGCAAAGGCGGAATCAAAGAAGTAATTGAGGTTGAATTAACCAAAGAAGAAACCGATCTTATGCATCAGTCGGCTGATGCTGTGCGTGGCACACTCAACGACTTTAAAAAACTAATGAATAAGTAAACAAACGAGGACTAAGGTCTTCACTACTTGCATTTATTAAGCCCTTCGAATTTCGGAGGGCTTTTTTTATTTGTCTAGACAATTAACCTGTACAATTGTATATTTATTCATGAATATAGTAATTGACACTTCTGCGATCATCGCCGTACTCATTAATGAAAGTTCAAAAAAATCGATTATCAGAACGGTTACCGGATGTACATTAATTGCGGCGCAATCTATTGATGCTGAAATTGGTAATGCTATTTCAGCCATGTTTAAGAGAAAAAGAATTAACCTTATTCAAGCTGAAAAAGTCATTAATAATTACAATAAAATTGCGATCCGAAAGGAAAAAATCAGAATATTAGATGCAATAAAGCTTTCGTTAGAACTTAATATTTATGCTTATGATGCCTACGTATTAGACACTGCATTGAAATTTAAAGCCCCCATTTTAACTCTTGATAAAGAATTGGAAAGAAAGGCACAGGAATTAAATATTGAAATCCTGGAGATTTAATTATGAAAGTTTATACATACTCACAAGCAAGACAAAAGCTTGCAAAAATATTGGATGAGCTTGATCAAAATGAGACAGCCATTATCAAACGCCGGGATGGACGTTCCTATGAACTAAAATCCATCAAAGAAGATAAATCTCCTTTAGATGTTGAAAGTGTTGACGTAGATATCTCTATTACAGAAGTGAATGATATAATACGAGAGTACAGAGAGCGAAGCTAAGATTATAATAACTCTTTCTTTACTTGGATTTGACAGGGCGAACTTAAAGATTGGTCAGACGGCTTTAAGCTGTCCGACCAATAAGACCGTGATCAAAGAAATAATTATTCAGAAGATGATTTCTTGAGCAAATGCTTAAACTCTTTCTTGAATTTCTTGATCTTCGGAGCAATTACATATGAGCAATATCCTGCATTGGGATTGTTCTCGAAGTAATTCTGGTGGTAATTTTCAGCCACATAGTAGTTTTTGAGAGGTTCTATGGTTGTGACAATCGGATCATCCCATAAACCGGATTTGTCTGTTTTCTTTAATGAAGCCTCTGCTATTCTTTTCTGTTCTTCATTATGAAAAAAGATCACTGAACGGTAGTGCTCGCCAACATCATTTCCCTGTCTGTTTAAAGTAGTTGGATCGTGCGAATGCCAGTGGATTTCCAATAGTTGTTCGTAAGAAATTACCGAAGGATCATAATGAACTCTGGCCACTTCCACATGACCGGTATTTCCTCTTACTACTTGTTTGTATGAAGGATCTTCAACGTGTCCGCCGGAATAACCGGATTCTACATATTCCACGCCTTCTACCAGCTCATATACAGCTTCAACACACCAGAAACATCCGGCACCAAAAGTAGCCGTTTCCAGTTTCTTTTCCATACTCTCGCTTTGCGCAAAAGTTAAAGATGTAAGGCTTAAAAACAGCCCTGTAAATAATAATTTCTTAAACATAGTATTTTTCATGTTCATTCTTGTTTTCTATAAGTAACAGATTTAGAAGTAGAGTTATATCACAAATGGTTAACAATTTTAACCGCTAATTCCATTTCATTTTCTAAGTAATAACTTCATTTAGTACCTTCCATTTTATCACTCACTTATATACTACGAAATGTCTACCCTTTTCAGATTTGTGCCGATCTTTTTATTAATTGTTTTTACATCCTGTCTGAGCACCAAAATCGACAGAATGGCAAAGAAAGCAACTTCTCCCATTCAATTACTGGATTCTCCATCAGGCCAACTTCAACTAATACTTGAGCTAAAGAGCGGTGTTCCTACTTACCGATTAAATAAAGGGCCCGAGTTTGTAATTCTTTCTTCTAATCTGGGTGTGGTGTTGGAAGAAGACGATCTTAGTAAAAACTTCGAAATAATCGGTTATGGAAAAAGGGATTCTTCCAGTACATGGACACAGCCCTGGGGTGAAGTGAAAGAAATTGCAGACAATCATCAGGAATTAGCTGTTTATCTGAAACATGATTCCGGTAAAAGAATGAATGTCATTTTCAGATTGTATGATACAGGACTTGGATTTCGCTATGAATGGCCAAATCAGGAAGCTATGGATGAGTTTGTGATAATGGAAGAAAAAACAGAATTCGTTTTAGCTGATGATCATGATTCCTGGTGGCTACAAGCTTATATCCCGAACAGATATGAACACCTGAACATTGCTTCAAAAGCGTCTGAAATTGACACCGCAGCAACTCCGCTAACTATGAAAACAGATAACGGACTATATCTGAGTTTTCATGAAGCGGCTTTAACGGATTATTCTTCAATGTCGCTGATCAACCGTGGAGAAAATAAACTGCAGGCTACGCTTTTTCCCTGGATGGATGGAACTGAACATAAAGTTCGGGCGAAAACTCCTTTTGTATCTCCATGGAGAACCATCAAAGTAAATGAAGATCTGGATGGTTTAGTGAACAATTACATTGAACTGAACCTGAATGAGCCCTCTAAAATTGAAAATACCTCGTGGATTAAGCCGGGGAAATATGTAGGCATTTGGTGGGACATGCACCTGAATCGAAAAACCTGGCATTCCGGCGAAAAGCACGGAGCTACTACTGAATACACAAAAGAATGGATCGACTTTGCCTCAAAACACGGGTTCAACGGAGTGTTGGTTGAAGGCTGGAATGAAACCTGGGACGGCGACTGGACAAAAAATGCCGATCAATTCAGTTTTACAAAATCCTACCCTGATTATGATCTGGAAGAAGTTGTGGAATATGCTCAATCCAAAGGCACGAATATTATCATGCATAATGAAACTTCAACAGGAATCGAAAACTACGAATCTCAGATTGATGAAGCTTTTGATTATTACCAGCAATTGGGAATCAACACCATAAAATCAGGCTATGTTGGTGATATGATTGCGAACGGACAATGGCATCATGGACAGTATATGGTTCGTCATTACCGTAAAGTAGTAGAAAAAGCTGCTGAGCATGGAATTATGCTGGATGTTCATGAACCGATCAAAGACACAGGAGTTCGCAGAACATGGCCAAACATGATGACCAGAGAAGGAGCCCGTGGACAAGAATACAATGCCTGGAGTGGAGACGGAGGAAATCCTCCGGATTACATTCCAACAATTTTGTTTACCAGAATGCTTTCCGGTCCATTTGATTATACTCCCGGAGTACTCGATCTTTTATTGAAAGATAATGAAGAAGGCCGTTCAAAGAACAGAGTTCACTCTACTCTGGCGGGTGAACTGGCCGTTTATGTTGTTATCTATAGCCCACTTCATATGGCTGCTGACCTCATCCATAATTATGAAAATTATCCTATCCCATTTCAGTTTATAAAAGATGTTCCTACCGATTGGGAATACACAAAAGTACTTGCCGGTGAAATTGGGAAACATGTTACTGTTGTAAGAAAAGACCGAAATTCTGATGATTGGTATCTGGGCGCTGTAACAGATGAAAATGAACGGGAATATGTAGTTGATCTGAGTTTTCTGGATGATGGAAAAGAATATGAAGCCATTATCTATTCTGATGGTCCGGCCGCAGACTATGAAGTTAGACCTCAGTTATTGATCAAATATGGACAGATCGTTAACTCGGTTTCTACCTTAAAAATAAATATGGCTCGAGGCGGAGGTATGGCCGTTCAATTTAAAGTAAGAAACTGATTACAAATTATGTCCCCATTTTCAATTCTGATTTGTTATCAGAGTGAACATCAACTTTAAAAAATTGAAAGAACATGAATAAATACATGCTATTATTATTTGACCGGGAAGAGGCTTTTAATGAAATGTCGCCCGAAGACATGCAGAAAGAAATTGGACTGCATATGAGTTGGATAGAGAATCTTGGAGACCATTATGATTCCGGCGAGCCATTGCTTCCCGAAGCTAAAACTATAACAGGGAAAAATAAAGTAGTAACTGATGGACCATTTATAGAATCGAAAGAGCTATTAGGCGGTTTCTACATCATTAATGCAAATAGCTTGGAAGAAGCTACTGAACTAGCTAAAGGATGTCCGACTTTGGGATTGGGCGGAAGTGTTGAAGTTCGGGAAGTCATGAAAATGTAAGTGGATACCAAACTCACATATTCTGATTCAAAAAACATAGAACATCTTTTTCGACATCAGTCGGGAAAGATGTTTTCCATTCTGATTCGCTTGTTTGGCTTTGATAATTCCAGCCTTATCGAAGATATTATTCAGGAAACCTTTCTGGCTGCAATGAAAACCTGGAGCGTAAAAGGCGTTCCCGAACAACCCGAAGCTTGGCTGATGCAGGTTTCCAAGAATAAACTCATCAATGAGCTAAAAAAAAGAAGCAACCGAACTCGTCTGAATGAACAATTTGCAGGCGAGAAACTGGAAGAAAAAGTTGATGAGCTTTTTTTGGACAAAGAGATCAAAGACAGTCAACTAAGAGCCCTTTTTGCATGCTGCAATCCTTTTCTGAACAAGAAAGAACAGATCATGTTGACCCTTAAGATCTTATCAGGTTTTAATAACTCCGAAATTGCAAACGCACTGCTAAGTAGCCCCGACGCCGTCAAGAAAGCAATATACAGAGCTAAAAAGTCTCTTCAGGAGCAGGATATTGACCTGAACGCTCCTTTTATTCACGAAATAAAGGAACGAATTGACACCGTTCATACCATCATTTACCTGATCTTCAATGAAGGGTATAAACAGACCTCCGGCAACTCTGTGATCAATGAAGACCTGTGTTTCGAAGCTTCTCGTCTTGCAGTTTTGGTTTCAAGTATTGATGGTGATCACCAACCTGAAAGTTATGCGTTGCTGGCACTTATTTACTTTTCGATGGCGCGATTTCCGGCCAGAATAAACGCTAATGGAGAAATGATAGAACTTGAAACTCAGGATCGTTCTTTGTGGGATAAGGAAATGATCCATGCCGGCACCTTATTGCTTGCCAAATCACGAAATACAAAAAGCATCTCAGCTTATCATCTTGAAGCTACTATTTCTTCCATTCACTGTATGGCAAAAAGTTTTGAAGCTACAGATTGGGAAAGCATAACTATTTGTTATCAAAAATTGACAGCTTTTGATGATAATCCGATCGCTCAAATAAATTACGCGATTGCGTTAAGTAAATGGAAAGATTCGAAAGCCGGTCTCAAAAAATTAGATGAGATTGAAGAGAATATTTCAAAGCCTATCAAACACTTATTTTATGCCGCAAAAGGAGCGATGCTTTTGGATGACAAGCAATATGGAATTGCTAAATCCTATTATCAGGTCGCTTTTGATCTTTCAAAACATGATATGGATAAGAAATTTTTATCAAAGAAAATCCAATTGTGTGATCGAGAAGGATTGAATATGAATTAACTATTTTCATTTCCGCTTTTCATTTGACTATTATTCTGCATAATCATCCCAATTATATTATGCGATTTTCAATCTTTTTATCCGTTCTGATTTTGTTCTCTCCTTTGTTACAGGCACAGTCAACCGCCGGAGAATACTATCAAGCAGCAAACAAAGCATATGAAGAAAATAATTTCTCTGCATTTCTTTCGCATCTGGAAAAAGCGAATGAATTAAGAGCTAATCACCGAACTATTCTTTACAATCTTGCTTTAGCCTATACTTTAAATGATCAACATGACAAAGCGATTGAAACTCTGAAATATCGCTCTTCTTTTTATGCTGTAAATGATTTTGACCAAGATGAAAAATTAGCTCCGCTAAAGACATTACCGCAATATCAGCAACTTCTCTCTCAGATTGATGAACAGAATAAACCGATTCTCAACAGCTCTCTTCATTTTGAATTTGAGCAAAAAGGCTTTCATCCTGAAGGCATAGCTATTCAACCTGAAACAGGTGACTTCCTGATTTCTGATGTCCGATGCGGACTTATTTCTTCATTCAATAGAGACGGATCGGAACTTAAACCCATTTTGGATCTAAAGAAATTTGGATTCTGGGGTGCAATGGGAATGGCCTTCGATAAACAGGATTCTAACATGCTTTGGGTTAGCACTTCTGCTCTTCCTAATTACTGTGAATATTCCGATTCTCTGGATGGGAAATCTGCAGTACTTAAAATTGATTTAAAGAAAAAACAGTTAATTCGATCTTATACTGTGGAAGGTCATCATGTATTTGGTGGCTTGGTAACAACTGAAACCGGCGCGGTATATGTTTCTGATTCCTCTGAGCCGATCGTATACAAAATTACAAAGCAGGCTGATAAACCCGAAGAATTCTTAAAACCTGAGGGATTATTTAATCTTCAGGGATTGGCCTTGGGAGAAGAAAACACGCTTTACATATCTGAATATATAACCGGAGTGTACTCTGTGGATCTCTCCTCTAAAAAGATAACTCCTGTAATTTCAGAAACCCAACTTACACGCGGAACTGATGGGCTTTATTTTTCTAACGGTCAGTTGTATTTGATGCAGAATGGAACCAGACCTTTTCAGGTTGCCAAGGTGGATGTCAGTAGTTCATCTATGGAAATTGTAGACAGAGCTGTTCCGGAATTAAATGAACCGACACTTGGCATCATCAAAAGCGGAATCCTTTATTTCATAGCAAACAGTCCGTGGGCTTTTTATGATGAAGGTAATAACCCAAAATTAGATGAATGGCCGATGCTTCAGATTAGAAAGCTGAATATTCAAAAGTAAAAAGCCCGTTCCAAAACTGAAACAGGCTTTCTGAAAAGTGCTCACGAATGGAGTCGAACCATCACGACCGTTAAGTCACACGCCCCTCAAGCGTGCGCGTCTACCAATTCCGCCACGTGAGCTTAGTAGGCGTCAAAGATACTATTACATTCATAAAAAAGCATTAGATAATTAGTGTGATGGTGTTATAGTGTTAGGGTATTTCTTTAGAAATTTTCACCCTAACACTATAACACCATCACACCATCACACCGTCAGTATACTTCAACATCTTTATAGCTTTTAAACTACAAAAAAGCCCGCCTTGAAAAAAATCAAAGCAGGCTTTAACGCTCAATGCTATTTTTTGAACAGCACTTCAGGCGTAGGCGAATCTCTTAATGTGATCTTAAGACGATTCGATTCATCCTGAAGTTTTGAAATATTACTTATCATTTTCTTTGTCATTTCGACCATAGGGAGAAATCTAGAAATGGATGTTAAAAAAATCTTTAGATTTCTCACATCCGTTCGAAATGACAAGCTCAATTACTCTTCTTCTAACTGTCTGCGTGCGTAATCATTCTCAGGATCGATCTTAAGCGCTTGCTCGTAGTAAGTAGCAGCTTTATCAGCTTGGCCTCCGCGTTTGATCATATCTCCCATTAGGATCCAATTTTCAGGATCTTGCGGAGATTTCTTGATCCGGTCGATAGTATAAGGAATTGCTTCTGCTCCTCTTTCCGTCATCAGCATTAACATTACTTTACTTCTGTGAGCTCCGGCAAAATCATCGATTTCAATCGCTTTGTCAAAATCTTCTTCGGCTTCCTTCAGCTCTTCTTTATTCATGCGAATATTTCCCCGCAAATTAAAATAAGCAGCCTGTTCATTATCCAATTCGATCGCTTTGTCAATGTTCTTTAAACTCAGATCAAATTGTTCAAGCTGTTGAAAGATCAATGCTTCTAAGTAATATGCCTCGTGAGAATCTTCGTTTTCTTTTTGAAGTTCCCGCGCTATATCTAACGCATGGTCAATATCTTTATCTTTCAGTAGTTCGAAACCGTGATTTAATTTCTCTTCGAAATTCATGGACTTAATTTTCTTTATTGGTTATGTCTTCGTAGTCAGCGTCTTCAATCTGGTCGATATTCTTTCTCTTGTTGTTACTTCCTGTCGACCGCGTATTTCCAAATCCCTGAAACGGATTGAATTGGCTATTTTTCTTCTTGGAAGGTAAGAACATTCTGTTCACGTATCTTAAAAAAAGTATAAAACCTATAATAAGTAATAACTTGAATAACATGTCTATGGTGCAATATGAATATGTGTTTTTGAATGCAACGGCATCTCAAAAATTTGTTGTTCTATATAATTCAGATGCTCTTCATTATTAACAAAATCTATTTCCGAAGCATTTATTGTGATCAAAGGAGATCTGTTATAGTGATAGAAAAAATGATTATAGGCGTCATTCAGTTCTTTTAAGTAATCTCTGGTAATATGTTGCTCATAATCTCTTCCCCGCCTGTCAATATTTTCCATCAAGCGATCAACCGACGATTGTATAAAAATAATTAAATCAGGCTGAGGTGCAATTCCCTGCATGATATTAAAAATACTATCGTACAATGCCATTTCATCCTGATCCAGATTCAAACGCGCAAAAATTCTGTCTTTATCAAAAATATAATCTGAAATCGTGATCTGACTAAACAGATCCTGACTCATCATATTTTGCTGTTGCTTAAACCGGCTCGCTAAAAAAGCCAATTGTGTTTGAAAAGCATACCGCTCTCTGTCTTCATAAAACTTTGGCAGAAACGGATTGTCTTCAAATTCTTCCAGCACAATTCTGGCATTTTTTCGTTCTGCCAGCAAATGTGCAAGCGATGTTTTCCCCGCTCCGATAACACCTTCAATAGCAATAAAATCAAAATGGTTCGACATCTACCAGGCTAACTTTGTTTTTTCTATTCTGATTTCAGGAGCTTCTTTGATCAGCTCCTCTATAGTCTGAGCATTTTTTATATCCCTCCAATCCGGAAAAATCTCCTTTAAAGGTAACAGAACGAACATTCTGAATTTATACTCGGCATGAGGAATAATAAGGGTATCTGTTTCAAGCACCAAGTTATCATATACAATTATATCAAGATCTATGTTTCTTGATGTCCACTTTGGATAACGGGATGGTCTGCCCTGCTTTTTCTCTTGTTTTTTGAGCTCATTGAACAATTGAGATGGGCTTAGATCGGTATCGATCTTAATGACTGCATTCAAAAAGTCATTCTCACTTGGGCCAACCGGCTCAGATTTGTAGATAGATGAAGAAACAATTTCAGTTTTGCTGATCTGTTTTAAAAACTCTTTTGCATCTAGCAGCTGTTGATGAGGATTATTAAGATTTGATCCTAGCGCTATTACTACCGGGGCCATTGCATTGTGACTTCAGAGTATTCAGTTTCTCCCTCCATGGGTGGATTGAGTTTTCTTACTTTCACTTCGAGGTTGCTCAAATCAAATTCTTTAAAAAGCTTTTCCCCAATATTTAGCGTCAGTGTTTCGATCAAATTGAGAGAATGGCTTTTCATGATCTCTTCCACAAGCAGCCTTACTTTAGCGTAATCGATGGTATGATCCAGATTATCAGTTTCGCCTGCTTTTTGAAGTGAAAGACCAAAGGCTAAGTCAACTTCAAAAATATTTCCGATGATCTTTTCCTGTTCAAAAACCCCGTGTAACCCATGAAATTTGAGCCCTTTTATTACGAGCTTATCCATGATTTTAAAGACTGGCTACTTCGATACGCTGCTGCAATTCATCAAGCATTTTCTTGTGCTTATGGCTTGTAGTAACTCTTTCTTCTACAGTTGATATAGCGTGGATTACTGTGGAATGATCGCGTCCTCCGAAGTGAAGTCCAATTGTTTTCAAACTCGACTTTGTATATTTCTTGGAGAAATACATTGCAATTTGTCGTGCCTCAACAATCTCCTGCTTTCTGGTTTTTTCGCGAACTTTATTAGTATCAATTCCGAAATAATCGCATACATAATTCTGAATTGATTCTATGGAAATCTGAGTATTGGACTCTTTTACCATGTCTTTGAGCACACGCTTTGCCATAGCCAAATCAATATCATCTATGTTCTGAAGAGATGCATGAGCAAGCAACTTTATGATAGCTCCTTCCAGATCCCGAACATTTGATTTGAAATTATGAGCGATAAATTCAATGATTTCTGAATCGATCTCTATCCCGTTATCCTGAGCTTTACGCTCCAGAATTGCATAACGGGTTTCGTATTCCGGCATTTGAAGATCGGCACTTAATCCCCATCCAAATCTTGAGATCAATCTTTCCTCAATATCAGGCACATCTTTTGGAGCCCTGTCGCTACTTAAGATAATTTGCTTACCATCCTGATGAAGAGCATTAAAAATGTGAAAGAATTCTTCCTGAGTTTTTTCTTTTCCACTGAAAAACTGAATGTCATCTACAATCAGAACATCAATATTTCGATAGAACATTGAAAACTCACTTGCACGGTTATTTCTGATGGCATGAACAAATTCATTAGTAAAAGATTCTGAAGAAATATAGAGCACAGATTTTTCGTCCCCGAACTTCTGCTTTATCTTATTTCCGATACTTTGTGCAAGATGAGTTTTACCAAGCCCTGTTGGACCATATATAAACAGCGGATTGAAAGAATTACTTCCGGGATTATCAGCAATTGCCATGGCTGCTGATCGAGCCAAACGGTTACAATCACCCTCAATGAATCTATCAAAAACGTAAGAGCTGTTTAAGTTCGAATCTACTTTTGTCTTTTTGATTCCTGGAATCACAAATGGATTTTCAATTCTCTCCGGATAATAATCCTTATAACCTCCGTTCATTTCCTGAGGTTCAACCGGACCCATTGGTCGTTGAGGCAAACGAATTGAACGGTTGTGTTCAAAATGTTCAGACTTTTCCATTACTATAGAATATTCAAGCTTACCTTCCGGTCCTAAAACTTTTGCGAGCGTGGAACGCAACATTGAATAGTAATGCTCTTCCAGCCATTCGTACCAAAACTGGCTGGGAACCTGAATGGTTAACGTATTATCTGCAAGAGAAATCGGTTTGATAGGCTCAAACCAAGACTTAAATTTCTGATAGCTTATGTTATCCTTAATAATGTCTAAGCACTCGTTCCATGCTTCCTCAGCAGATATCATCCTCAATTCCAAATCTCCTAAAAAAATTTTCTTATTAACCCCAGACGAAAGGCTAGTTATCCACAGCAATTAAATGCCGGCTTGTTAAAATCTTGAATTGAAAATGAAGAATTATTTGGCTCAAGTCAAACGCAATAAACATGAAGATTCAAAAGTTATCCACATTTATGAAATCCCTGTAAAGCATTGCAAGACAACAGAGTAAAAATTTTAATGAAGAACGTTAATTTTTAACTTGACATACCGTAACATTGCCTTAACAAAGAATGAGACCTTTCAGCGGAGGGGAGGGATAACTTAAAATTATTTTTCCACAAGTTTTCCACATTTTGAATTTTACATTTAAAAAGCGCTTTTTCTACGATTAATTACTCTTTTGAAGCCACTAAAAATCTGTTCTTTTCATCCATATCTTTAATCGCCTTAACATTCCATTTTAAAGACTTGAAAATCTGAACAATTTCATCAGAATGATTTTCATGTACTTCCAGATAAACCCTGCCATTTTTTTTGAGATTTTTTGAGCAGAACTTCTCAATTGCTTCAAACATATCTGCCATGCTTTTACAAAATAAAGCCAGATGTGGTTCAAAGTTTTTTACTTCTTTATCCAAACCATCTTCTTCTTCTTCAAGAATGTATGGTGGATTTGAGACAATGATATCAAAACCTGAATCAAAAATATCAGATTCAGCATTGAACAAATCGTGTTGGATAAAATTTATATCTACTTTGTTTAAAGAAGCGTTTTGCTTTGCAAGTGTTAAAGCTTCATCAGAAATATCAATAGCAGTAGCATCCCATGATTCAAATTCCTTTTTAAGCGCTATGGGTATACAACCGGAACCCGTTCCAATATCTAAGACTGACAAGTCTTTTTTATTATCATTTTCTTCACAAATAATATGAACAAGTTGCTCTGTTTCTTGCCGGGGAATAAGGACGCTTGGGTTTACCTTCAGAGTTGAGTTATAAAACTCTGTTTCTCCCGTTATATATTGTAAGGGCTCATGATTTGCTCTTCTTTGTACAAAAGGCCTCAGCGTATCCAGTTCTTCTGCTGAAAGTGGCCGATCGTATTTAAGGTATAAATCTAATCGTTTTATTTGCAGGACATACGCCAACAGCCACTCAATGCTCAATCGAGATGATTTAACTTCCTTTTTATCAAAATAGGAAGTTCCCCATTTCAGCATAGAAAGTACAGTCCACTCATTAAGAGTGTTTTGCATTACTCGTCTTCTTTATCTTCTTTCGGAATATCGGAAATTTGTTCTTCCTGAACAGTTAATCCAAAGCGCTTACCAAAATCGATGATAAAATCGACAACATTCGACTCTACATTTCTTTCTTCGGATAAGGAACTACCTCTGAATCCCATTCTCCCACCTGTCTTTTTAAGAACGATCTTATTATGATCAGAAGTATTCTCAAATATACATGTGAGAGTAACACTTGAATTTATCTGCTTTTCATACTCCTCGTAAACAGCTACGTAAAGTTTATCTTTGTCTCCTTCTTTGCTGTGCTCATAAATGAACTTCGGTGCATATTCTTTAAACATCTTATCAGACATTCTGCGTAGTGTTGCAGCCGGACCAAAAACCAGAAACGTGGTATGTGAATTCATACTCAGTATTTATTTCATATTAAATTTTGGCTGAAAATAACATGTTATTGACTTAAGGCAATAAGAAAATCCGTTATTTTTCGTTGAATTTGTGTTACCTTTCTTTTCATGCAAAACTTTACCGATATGAAAAAGTTATTTTTATTAACCTTAGCGAGCTTTACGCTACTTTTTACATCAAATGTGTTCGCTCAGTTTGGAGAACCGGAAGTTAGAAAAAAAGACGTTCCTAAAAATTTATACGATGAAGGTTACAAATCCGGGTTCGGATTTGTATTCGGAGCGAATGATTTTGGTTTCGGTGTTGGTGGGCAATATCGTAAAGTTGTGAGCAGATATACCGAAGCACATTTAACTTTCAAAATTTCCGGGCTGAAAGATCCCCGTGAACAAACATTTATTGATTATTTCTTTGGCACGAAAACAGTCCCCGAAAAATATCGAAGAGTCATAGCATTTCCTGTCTCTATTGGATTAAAGAAACGATTTCTCGCAGAAGATATAACTGACAACTTTAGATTTTTTGGCAGCCTGAGCGGGGGTCCCGTTTTTGCTTTTTCATATCCCTATTTTAATGACCGTAACGACAACGGCTTCAGAGAAAACAATAACGTAAGGTATGGAACAATTGAGCGGCCAAATGATGTTTTTACGGGGTGGAGCGAAGGAGGTTGGCGCCTTGGATTATCCGGAAGTGCAGAGCTTGGTATCGACTTTAACAGTAATTTTGCAAATCTGCAGAGTTTCCAGTTTGGTTACAATTTCTACTACTTCGAGAATGGATTACAAATTCTTGAACCCGCGCAACCTCAACTAAGCCCTGACGGTTCACCGGTGTTTGTAGATTCTGAACTTCAAACCGTGCCTAATTTTGATCCAAAAAAATTCTACGGGTCAGTACAAATCAGCTTTATTTTTGGCTGGATGTGGGACTAGTTCATTAATAACTTCTTGAACCACTCTTCAGGCTCCGATAAATCAGATATAATTAAATCCGGTTCATATACTTCTAATTGTTCTTTTGAAAACCTACCTGTGGTTACGGCCACACACTTCATCCCCGCATATTTTGCACACTCAACATCCCGGGGAGTATCACCGATAATTATAAATTTTGACGGATCTGTTTCTATATCAAGATTTTTTTGCACCTCTTTAAGTGCAATTAGCGGTAGTTGATTTCGGTCCTTGTCAAACTCACCGAACGCACCGAATTTAAATCTGTAATCGATGTCAGCTACTTTCAACTTTGCCTTTGCCGCACTGGGATAATTACCTGTAAGCAATCCGATGTACGCTCCCATTTCGTCAAAGAAGGAGATCGCCTCATCAACATATAAATGCCTTTTTATATGATCTGATAACATCTCCAGATCTGTTCTTTTAAGATATTCTGATTTTAAATCTTTATATAGAGCTTCATCAAAATCATGATTTATTAAAAATGAAGTCAGGATATCGTGGTCTGTTCTTCCGGAGAACCCTTCTTTCTCCATATCCGGATAATCGATCTCAAGATCATCCAGAATTCTCCGGATTAAAGGACGGTTAAATTTCCTGTCAACAGTTAGTAAGGTTCCATCAATATCAAAGAGTATTACCCAGGGATGTTCTGTATTCAAAATATGCGTCAGTTTATTTAATTGTTAAGTTACGAAAGCTTCAATAAAAGGGCTTTAAGAACATATTAAATCGTGGTACCTTTAATATCTTAAAAATTAATTTACCCGGAGACTTTAAATGAGTTTTATTGAAGACCTGATTGCACGACAAATAATAGATTCTCGTGGCAACCCAACTGTAGAAGTAGATGTAATTCTGACTAGCGGAGCAATGGGCAGAGCCGCTGTTCCATCCGGTGCTTCTACAGGTGAACATGAAGCCGTTGAATTGAGAGACGGAGATAAAAACTACTATTTAGGTAAAGGTGTTCAAAATGCTGTTGACAATGTAAATGGTTTAATTGCCGATGAGCTCAGAGGGCTGCCTGTTTATGATCAACTTACTCTGGATCAGCTATTGTTGGATATTGATGGAACTGAAAACAAAAACAAGCTTGGAGCAAACGCAATGCTTGGCGTCTCTTTGGCTTGCGCAAAGGCTGCCGCAAGTGAACTTGGCATGCCGCTCTGGAGATATGTTGGTGGAGTAAATGCTAAAGTCATGCCCGTTCCTATGATGAACATCATCAATGGCGGATCTCATGCGGATAACAGCGTGGATCTTCAGGAGTTTATGGTGATGCCTGCAGGTGCGGAGTCTTTTAGTCACGCTTTGCAAATGGGTGCAGAAATATTTCATAATCTGAAGAAAGTTCTCAGCGACAAAAACTATAGTACAGCTGTAGGTGATGAAGGCGGTTTTGCTCCGAATTTAAAATCAAATGAAGAAGCTCTTGAAGTAATATTAATGGCCATCGAAAAAGCCGGATACATCCCTCAGGATGATGTCCTTATTGCGCTGGATCCCGCCTCTTCTGAATTTTATAATTCTGAAACCGGATTATATGAATTCAAATGGAGTGATGGTTCTACCAAAGATACTGACGCCATGGTTGAGTTCTGGGCTAAATGGGCTGATAAATACCCTATCATCTCAATTGAAGATGGAATGGCAGAAAATGATTGGGACGCCTGGAAAAAACTCACTCTCGCTATAGGCGACAAAGTTCAATTAGTTGGTGATGACTTGTTTGTGACTAATACAGAACGTCTGGCACATGGAATCGAAAACGGTATTGCTAATTCCATACTGATTAAAGTGAATCAAATTGGTACGCTTACCGAGACATTAGACGCTATAGAAATGGCTCACAAAAACAGTTATTCCGCAGTTATTTCCCATCGCTCCGGCGAAACTGAAGATGTTACCATCGCAGACTTAGCCGTTGCTACAAATGCCGGACAAATTAAAACCGGATCTATGAGCCGAACAGATCGAATTGCAAAATATAATCAGCTTCTTCGTATTGAGGAAGAACTTGGAGATAATGCAATCTATATGGGACATCATACTTTTGGATTTTAGCCAACAGCTAACCTATTTATAATTTCAGATTCCTTTTTTATCTATGCGTTATTTAATTCCGTTATTTTCTCTTTTTTTAGCTACTACTGTTTTTGGTCAAACAGACAATATTTTCCCTTCAGAAACGGGGGAAACTCTTATTAATAGCTTACAGGCTAATTATTCTGTTACTAATCCCTTGGGATATAGTGGCGCTAGAGACCAAATGTATGGTTCTAACAACATCGATAATACAGATGGTACATTAACAGGCATATATTCCGGGTTTACGATTATGGTGGCTCAAAATACGAATACGGCTCGAAGCGAATCCTTTGATAAAGGAATAAATACCGAGCACACCTGGCCACAAGGAATGTTTGGTAGTGATGAACCTATGCGGGGTGACATTCATCATATTTTTCCTACTAGAATAGATGTAAACAGTGACAGAGGTAGCTTACCATTTGGAGAGAGCCCCGACAATCAAACTACAAGATGGTATAGAAATTCATCGGAATTATCTTCAATTCCTACTTCCAATATTGATGAGTACAGCGAGTTATTAAGCGGTTCACTATTTGAAGTGCGTGAAGATCATAAAGGAAATACTGCACGCGCTATTTTTTACTTCTGGGCTATCTATCAAGATAGATCAAATGTTGCAGACGATGCAGGCTTCTTTAACGGAATGAAAGATGTTCTGCTTGCTTGGCACGACCTTGACCCTGTTGATCAGGCAGAAGTTGACAGAAGTCTTGGAGCAGAATCTGCTCAGGGTAACCGTAACCCATTTGTGCATGATACAACCTTGGTAAGAAGAGCTTACTTTGGGGGTTCAGCAAACCCTGACCCTACCATCAGCAACCCGCTTAACGGGGAGATTGTGAATATTCAGAGTTCTGGTTTTACAGTTAATTATGATGACCAGGGACAGGAAAAATCAGTACAGTTTAATTATGATTCCGGTCTTTCAACAGAAGATCCAAACGGAGATCCATTTACGATGTCTGATTATGAAACTATAGCTGAAGCTTCTGTCAATTGGCAGGAAGATCAGGCATCAGCCAGCGGCAGTAAAGCAACTATGGTTACTGTGCAGGATTTCGGTGATTCTCCTCCTGATACAGTAATTGGTTCCGGATCATCTTCCAGTTTGATTCTGACAGGTATTTTTGACGGAACGCTTAGTGGCGGAACTCCAAAAGGTGTTGAACTATTTGCAACAGAAAATATCGAAGACCTGAGTTTTTATGGCATTGGTTCTGCTAATAATGGTGACGGAAGTGATGGTGTAGAATTAACACTTTCGGGTTCTGTTGCTGAAGGTGAGTTCATTTATATAGCCACTGAAGAAAACAATTTTAATACTTGGTTTGGCCTTAATCCCGACATAGTAGACGATATGGCTGTTGCTATAAATGGCAACGATGCTATTGAGCTGTTCTATGACTCCACAAAAGCTTTTACCGGAAACGAACTGGTTGTAGATATTTTTGGAGAAACAAACGCCAGCGCTACTTCCTGGTCTTATACCAACGGATGGGCATACCGTAGTAGCTCCACTGGCCCTGATGGCAATACTTTTGCAGAAAGCAACTGGACGTATTCCGGTGACAATGCATATGAAGGAACTTCGAATAATGCCGATGCTAATAATCCAATGCCTGTAAAAAGCTTTGAGCCGGCTAACCCAACCGGTACCGAAGATGATGAGAGTATTAAGCTCCCCGAAACAATTAATTTGGCTCAGAACTACCCCAATCCGTTTAATCCAAGTACTATAATTACTTATCAACTTGGAAGCTCTCAAAATGTAAGTTTAGTCGTTTATGATCAGCTTGGCAGAAGAGTTGCTTCGCTGCAGAACGGCCCAAGGAACAGTGGTACTCATCAGGTTACTTTTGATGCAACAAATCTTAGTTCAGGAGTATACTTTTATCGTCTTACAACGGAATCATCAGTTTTGACAAAAAAAATGCTTTTGATCAAGTAGGATATACGAGTACAACTACATTTTTTCGTCTGATTATTTGTACTATTGGAGCATGAGAATTACTTCGCAGGAATTGCTTCATTTTAGAAATCATGTTAAAACCTCGGTTAACTGGGCTCCGCATCTTAATGTAATAACCGGACCAAATGGCGCGGGGAAAACCAGCCTGATCGATGCCATTCACTTTTTATGCATGTCCCGAAGCTTTGTATCTACAACTGATCAATATGTGATAAACAGTGACGAAAAATATTTCATGATCAAAGGGCATTTTGAAGGCAAGATTCGTTCTGAATTTGATGTAAGTTGCTCATACTCTCGTGGAGATGGAAAGAAGATTTTTGTAAATGACTCTCCATTAGACCGACTTTCTGATCTGATCGGTATGGTTCCTGTTGTTGTTCTTGCTCCTGATGACAAAAAACTTACACTCGAAGGTCCGATTGAAAGGCGATCTTTTCTTGACTCTTTTATCAGTCAAATTTCGATATCGTATCTCCGGGATTTAATTGATTACCGAAAGGTTAGAAGACAACGGAATACTCTTTTAAAAGATTTTCAAGGCTCTGTTTCGGTATTAAAATCATATTTAGAGCCCTGGGATATTCAACTTGTCGAAAGCGGGTCAAGAATAATAGCAGCTCGATTTGCTGTACTGGAAAACTTTAAGGCATACCTTGAAAGAGATTATGCTATGATCTCAGGTATGGATCTTACAACCGGTCTCGAATATCAGACTTTTTGTGAACCTTCAGTCGATGCTCAGGATATTCAGATTCAGTACAAAAAAGTTCTTGAACAAACCATTGATAAAGAAATAGAAAGAGAACAAACGCTGACCGGCCCACATAAAGATGAAGTAATTTTTTATTTGGATGATTTTGAACTTCGACGATTTGGGTCGCAGGGACAGCACAGATTATTCGCTCTTTCTCTGAAACTAGCTCAACTTCACTATTATTCTGATGAACTGGACGACCTTCCCATTTTAATGCTGGACGATGTTTTCGGAGATCTTGATCTCAAAAAAACTGAGATCCTTCTTAATGCCTTGCAGGATCATGAAGGGCAAACTTTTATAACCTCCGCAAATCCGGTACCTTTCGAAGAATATGTCGATTTTGATGGGAATAGAAATAAATTCTTTTCTGTTAAGGATGGTGTAATTAAGGAAGAAGAATGAGATTCGATACTCCAAAACCAATAAGTGATTCGCTCCAAAAATATTTGGATAAGTTTCCTCATAAAAAGAAACTCAGGCAAGGAATGGTATTGGCTGTTTGGGAAGAAGTTGTTGGTAAGCGTATCGCATCTCAGGTAACAGATATACATTTTGAATCAGGAAAACTGGTTGTTAAAGTATCCAATCAGGTTTGGAGACATGAAATTCACGCCAATCGTTTTAGCATTGCAAAAAGGTTAAATACCAGAGTAAAAGCTCAAATAGTTGGTGATATCATTGTTCGAAGTTAGTTGAATAAGGGCGAGTTCAAATCTATATTAACTTATGGCTGATAATTCCTATCAAAATATTAAAGAGCGTATACTTTCTTATGTAAAGAAAGGAACAAAACCGGGCGAGGATGACGATGGCAATAAGATCGTAACCAAAGAAAGCGCCTTGGTATTTGTATTCGCATATTTAATTGCCATAAGTTTGTGGTTCGCTGTTAATCTGAACGGCATTTTCAATATCAGCGTAAATATGCCTTTGGAGATAGGAGATATACCCGCTGATCTCGCCCTTACAGATAATCTGCCTGAATACGTTGAAGTGAGCTTATCGGGAACGGCATTACCTCTTATAAATTTGTACAATAATCCTCCGACCATACCAATCGATGTGGACGAATCGGAAGTGAATTTATTTAATCAGATTCGTCAACAAATGAATTCCTATCAGGAGGTCGAGGTCTCAAAAGTTGAGCCTATTCTGATCTCAGTAAATCTTGAACAGAAAATTACAAAGAAAGTCCCCATTAAATTAAACTGGGATCTTAGTTTTGAACCTCGGTTTGGCTTAATAAGTAACCCGATGATCTCTCCGGACAGCATTACAATAACCGGTGCTGCGTCTCAAATAGCTCCCATTACTGAATGGGCGATCAATGATACATTAAAGCTTTCCGGTATTAAAGATGATATTTCTCAGGTTATTCCGGTCACCAATACCAATCCTCTTATGGAGGTTTCTCTGGATGAGATTTCTTTAACTGCGGATGTATCTGAGTTTACAGAAAATGAGGTAAGTGTTTATATAAGAACACGAAACCTTCCCCGAGGACAAAACATCACATACAATCCTTCTTCTATCGTGATTAAATATGATGTTCCACTAGAACAGTTTTCTGAAATCCAGAATGAAACTCCTTATGTAGTTTACGTTCCCTATCGTAAAATTCAGGAAGACCAAACCGGTTTTGTAACTCCGGATATTGAATTAGTAGCGACCAAATATGCATTGAAGATCAGGAGCTTCCAGCCCAAAGCAGTCGCTTATTTTAGTGTGGTGGATCAGTAAAAAGTTATTAGCTAATAGCTGACAGCTTTTTATCAAAAGGCTCTATTACTTCGTCAACTTCTTTCACACCCTCAAAGAATTCCAACACCCGAAGCATCACCTCATCAACCAGAACATCAGGGCAGGAAGCGCCGGAAGTTAGTGCTACTTTCAGCGGTGACTTATCGTTTGGAAGCCAGTTGCTGGTCTCAAGTATTTCTTTTTTCCACTGATCGAAATGAGCTATTTCATTTTCTGACTTTATTTCTCCGGCATCGCGAACATGGAAAGTTGGGAAGGAATGTTCCAGAATTTCGACTAGGTGCATGGTGTTTGACGAATTATATCCTCCCACAACCAAAGCGATGTCAGCATCCGTTTCAGCTAGTGCTAATGTCGCCGATTGATTTTCATTGGTTGCATAGCAAAGGGTATCAGATGTGTCAGCAAAATGATTCAGAATATCAGACTCGCCATAAAGTTTGATTGCAGCTTCTTTCAGAATATCCATTACTTCCTGCGTTTCTGTAGCAAGCATGGTGGTTTGATTGATTACTCCAAAGCGCTTCAAGTCCGTATATGGATCAAAGTTTGGAGTAGATTTATGTCCAAAATACTTTTCAAAATCTGACAACGGTCGGTCTTTAGTCATGATCTCAGCTAAGATCTCAGCTTCATCTGGACTCAAAACCACAACCACTTCAGAATGCTCAGCGCTGTGCGAAAATGTAGCTCGGGTTTCTTCGTGTTCGTGCTTACCGTGAACTACTAAGCTGTATTCCTTTTTACCCAGTTGCTTCCCTCTCTTCCAGACTTTCTCTACAAACGGACATGTTGTATTAAACTCATATGGATCAATCCCAACCTTTTGAAGTTCATTCTGAATTTCAACGGTGGTACCAAAAGCAGGCACTATAACGATATCTTCGGACTTTAGAGAAGCAATCGGAATTCGTTCAGTACCGTCCGTATCAAATAAGAACTTCACTCCCTTTTTTAGTAAATCTTCATTCACTGTTGGGTTATGGATCATCTCGCTTAGCAAATAGATATTCTTATCTGAATTTTCTTCTACCGCCCGATATGCTATATCTATTGCGTTCTCCACTCCGTAACAAAATCCGAAAAACCTTGGAATCAAAAACTGAACAGGACCAAAATCCAACACGGTCGGCTCAAGGTCTTTCTTCATTGGATCGGTTATTTTAGTCGCCTCTTTAACCTTTCGGATAACCGGCGATTTGTACATCTCTGGAATTTGGAATTTTTTTCTGGCCATGCGTCAAATATAAGAAGGTATCAGGCAAACATCAGTGTTATGGAATCCGTTTCAGAACAAATTTTAAACATAAAAAAAGCCCGATAGTTTTCTACCGGGCTTTACAAATTGTTTTTGATCAGTACTTCATTCTGGATTCGATCATTGCTTTAAATCCTGCATAGTTTTGAGGTAAACGCTCAACTTTTTTCCCATCAATAAAAAATGTAGGAGTTGAATTCACGCCCAGGGCTGTACCTTCTCTTTTATCTGCAAGTACACGCCGATTCAATCTGGCTGAATTCATGTCTTGTTCAAATTTATCCATATCAAGATCCAAATCCTTAGCATAGCCAATAAAAATAGCTTTTGCATTTCCTCTGCTCCATTGCTCCTGACCTGTAAACAACATTTCGTGCATTTCAATAAATTTACCTTGTTCACGAGCGGCTTCAGCTGCTCTTGCAGCCAAATCTGCATGCTGGTGCATTCTCAACGGATAATTTTTATAGATAACTTCTATACGGTCACCAAAGTCTTTTTTAGCCTGGTTTAGCATCTGTCCATAAAATTTACAAGCAGGACATTGATAGTCACTGAATTTCGTGATTTTGAGCACGGGTAAGTCCGGCATTTCCCTGTCCTGAGCATTTGCAAAGTTTATGGTAGCTAAACCCAGCATCAGGGTAAAAAATAATACTTTCTTCATGTCGATGGTTTTTTTCAAATTTTCAGCTGTGTAACGAAACATCTTGATTAAAATTTCGCTTTAGCAAAATGACGTTTTAAGATAGTGTCTATTTTTTCAATTATCACATCAATTTGATCTTCTGTATTTTTTTTTCCAAATGATAATCGTACAAATTCTCTTGCTTCCTCATCCGATCTCCCCATGGCTTTCATTGTTCTATTGGGTTTGTCCGACCCAACCTGACAAGCACTCCCTGTTGAGATAGCCAGTCCCGCTTGTGAGCATTCCAGCATCAAAAACTGACCTTCCATCCCTTTAAACCTTATCCCAAGAATATTAGGCAACTTGTTTTCAGATGAACCTTCATCCGTAAACTCTATTCCTGTTTCTTCCAGCTTTTCCATCAATTTAGATCTCAGCATAGTCAATCTGATATGCTCATCTGTTCTTTCTGTATAATTGAGCTTAGCTGCCGTAGCAAAAGCCGCAATTCCCGCAACATTTTGTGTTCCGGCTTTCAACCCTTTTTCCTGAGATGTTCCGGGTATTTCAGGTTTTGAGTCAATGGTTTTGTTTAAATAAAAAGCTCCCACACCTTTCGGACCATACACTTTATGCGATGATACTGAGAGAGCGTCTGTCCATCTTGCTTCTATCCCTAGTTTGCAAAAAGTCTGAACGCAATCGGAATGAAAAAATACACCGTGTTGCTTTGAAAGTTTTCCAATAGCTTCCAGATCCTGAATTACACCTGTTTCAGAATTTGCGTGCTGAATTGATATCAATGCCGTCTCATCTGTTATCAGCTTGCTTAATTCATCTATCGAAATCATACCGGAAGAATTCACTCCTATTTTTGAAACTCTGTAGCCTGTACGCTCTAACTCATCAAATAGATTTCTTACCGAAGAATGCTCAACATCTGAAGTTATAATATGATTTCTGGAAGTATCAGAAGCACTAAGCAGTGCCTTAATCGCAAGTTGATTCGACTCTGACCCGCCACCGGTAAAGATAATCTCTTCAGCTTCAGCCTGAATAATTTTAGCGATCGTTCGCCTACCGGCATCCAATAACTGTTTGGCCTCAGCACCAATGTCATGAAGGCTACTTGGATTGCCATAATAATGTTTAGAAACATTCACTAGTACCTCAAGAGCGGTATCGTGAATAGGAGTTGTAGCTGCGTGATCCAGGTAAATCATAAATCGTTCTTTTTCAAGAAATGCTGTATCTTTATTGTCTTAATAAAATACCTAAAAATCTGAGGCTTTTACAGCCATGATCTCTATTCATTTTAAAGAAATTATTGAAAGCGCTCTTCGCGAAGATATCGGTATGGGAGATCTTACTTCTAAATCGATTTTTGATGCTGATCATTACTCAAAAGGTACATTTATTGCAAAAGCTGAAGGCACCTTATCCGGGCTTGAAGTTTTACAAATAGCTTATAATTTTTTGGAAGAGGATGTAAACGTAAATCTTCTGAAAAAAGATGGGGACTCCGTAGATATCAAAGAGAGAATTGCTGAAGTAGAAGGACCTACACAGGTTTTACTTTCTGCTGAGAGAGTAATTCTTAATTTAGTTCAACATTTGTCCGGTATTGCTACATCCACTGCTGAAGTTATACGATTTTTGGATGATCCAACGATAGAAATTGTTGATACCAGAAAAACTTTGCCCGGACTCAGAGTACTCCAAAAATATGCTGTAACCTGCGGGGGTGGCAAAAATCACCGATTCAGATTGGATGACGGAGTTATGATCAAAGACAATCACATAAAAGCAGCCGGAAGTATTACTAAAGCTGTTGAGTTGGTACGTTCTAATATCGGTCATATGGTAAAGATTGAAGTAGAAACGGAATCTGAAGATCAAGTGTTGGAAGCTGTAACAGCTAAAGCAGATGTAATTATGCTGGATAACCGAACACCTAAAGAGATCAAAGAATTGGTCAAGCTGATTCCTGATGAAATTTTAGTTGAAGTTTCAGGGGGAATTACGCCCAATACGATAAGCAGTTTTAAAGACTGCGGAGCTGATGTAATTTCATTAGGTTGGCTAACGCATTCTGTAAAAGCAATGGATATAAGTTTTAATTTGAATACTTAAGATCAGTCACAAAAACACAAGCGCACGAATTCTTTTGATAATTAAGAAGATTTATAAATCCTTTCGTGTTTTAGAGTTTTTGTGGCGTTATTTTTAAACCATGGATGTACTAGACATTTTAGAAGTTGAATCGGAAGTATCTCTTCCAAAACGCTACTCAGAACTTTCTGTTGAGGAAATGGAGAGTCGTGTTAAAGAGATAAAAAATAAGTTCGGCGAACGATTATTCATTCCGGGACATCATTACCAAAAAGATGAAGTGATTCAATTTGCGGATGCACGAGGAGACTCTCTGAAATTAGCTCAGATCTGTGCTTCAATGAATAAAGCAGAATATATTGCATTTTGTGGTGTGCATTTTATGGCCGAAACTGCCGATATGCTTACACGTCCTGATCAGAAAGTGATTCTTCCCGACCTGAGAGCAGGCTGTTCTATGGCTGATATGGCGGACATTGACCAGACTGAGAGAGGATGGAAGCAGATGCAGGAGATCTGGGGAGATACTATTCTTCCATTGACTTATGTGAACTCCACTGCAGCTATAAAAGGCTTTGTTGGAAAGAACGGTGGAGCTTGTGTTACGTCCGGAAATGCTGATAAAATGCTGGAATGGGCTTTCACTCAAAAAGAGCGAATTTTATTTTTACCTGATCAACATTTGGGTAGAAATACAGCTGTTAAACTTGGAGTAAAACTGGAAGAAATGGCCGTTTATGCTCCTCTCACAAATTCTTTCGAATACGAAGGAGATTTTGACGATGTCAAAGTCATCTTATGGAAAGGACATTGCTCAGTACATGAGAAATTCAATATTCAGCACGTTGAAAACCTGCGTAAGCAAGAGCCTGTAATGAAGATTCTGGTTCATCCGGAATGTACATACGATGTTGTTCAAGCGTCCGACTTAGCAGGCTCAACCAATTTTATCATCGAAACTTTGAATGCAGCTGAGCCCGGATCAAAATGGGCTATTGGTACCGAGATGAATTTGGTAAACCGACTTAAGGATGAACATCCTGACAAAACCATAGTGTCTTTAAATCCGTTTATGTGTCCTTGTTTAACTATGAACAGAATTGATCTTCCTCATTTGCTGTGGAGCCTCGAAAAACTGGAACAAGGTGAAGTTGTTAATCAAATCAGTGTATCACAAGAAGTCACAAAAAATGCACTTCTTTCTTTAGAACGAATGCTGGAGCGCTCTTAAATACTTAAAATTATTTTTCTCTTTAATAAATAAAGTCACATATTTGGCCTCAATTTTAAAACTGAGGCTATATGGATAATTTTAAGAAGGGTATTTTTTTAATTGGTTTGGCGATTGTTTTCTGGGGTTGTGCTTCATCCTATAAGAATATAAACCCATCAAGCCTTAACTATCCTGAACGTCCTGAAGCCCAGGGAATAACTTTTTCTTACAGAGCGGGTGTACTAACAGAAGCCGGAAATAGTAAACTTGCTAAAAAAGAGCGTAAGAGTGATTTTAAGTTAATTGCTGTTGAAATTAAAAATAATACCGGAAGAGATCTTACTTTTGCGGATGATCTAGAGCTAAAACTCAGCTATAGAAATGTTGACCCATTATCTTCAAAAGAGATTCACGGCAAGATCAAGCAAAGCCCGCCATCCTATCTTCTTTATCTTTTGCTTACTCCTATTAACGTTACAACATACAATGAAAACACCGGAGCTTCATCGGGCCCAATTCCAATTGGACTGGGAGCCGGACCCATCATTACTTTACTCAACGTGGCTTTGTCAGCTACTGCAAACAGCTCCCTTAAAAAAGAACTCAACCAAAATGATATACTGAATCAGATAATTCCTGATGGAGAAACCACGTATGGTTTAATAGGAGTTCCGAACTTTTCCGGGGGCACCCTAAGCTTAGAATTAAAAAATTAGATTATCGAACGAAACTCATATCTCTCTAGTTACATCAATACAGAATAATTTAATATCAAACTAAAATATTTCGAAAATGAGCTATTTAGAGAAGATAAACGACATTTACACTCAACTTGGGCAAGGAAAAGCGTTGGATGCTTTTGATCAATATTACCATTCGGATTGTGACATGGTACTGGAGGATGGAAAAGTGGTTTCCGGAAAAGAAAAAAACAGAGAACGTGAAATCGAATTCTTTTCAAGTGTAGAGGAGTTTCATGGCCTCAATGTGAAATCAGTAACATCGAATGAAGAAAATGCAACTACAGCAGTAGAATGCACAATGGATGTCACCTTTAAAGGCGGCGACAGAATGCAGATCGAACAGGTAGCAACTCAGAAATGGGAAGGCGACCATATCGTAAAAGAAAGATTTTACGGAACCAAATAAGGATAAAATTATTCTTTCTACTAAAGCCCTATATGTAAAATATGGGGCTTTTTTTATTGCTTTGATTTCCATTCCTTTCAGAATGAAAAATCTGATTCCTTTTTTCTTTTTATTTCTGCTTTCATGTGGTAACGATTCTTCAAACAATAAACCTGTTACCAGTCCGTCTCCTGAAATTGAATTAGTGGTTTTGGGAATTGCCCAAGACGCCGGCTTCCCTCAAGCTGGTTGCGAAAAAGAAAACTGTCAGCTTTATTGGGAGGGGAAAGAAGAAAGACGCCATGCCACTTCACTGGGACTAATTGATCATACTTCAGGCAAGTACTGGTTGTTTGAAGCTACTCCGGATTTTAAAGATCAATTACATGCTGTTCAGGAATCTGCTGGAACGAATAAAAATCCATCCGGAATATTTCTTACTCATGCTCACATCGGCCATTATACCGGACTGATTCATCTTGGGCATGAAGTCATGGGTGCTTCAGGTGTTCCGGTTTATACTATGCCACGTTTTAAAAATTACTTACAAACTAACGGGCCCTGGGAACAATTAGTGAATTTTGAAAATATTGCACTACAGCAAATGACTGCCGATTCTGCCGTTAAACTTTCCGAAAACATAAAAGTAACTCCATTTCTTGTCCCACATCGGGATGAATACTCTGAAACGGTTGGATACAAAATTGAAACTGAAAACAAATCCGCACTTTTTATTCCTGACATCAATAAGTGGAACATCTGGGAAAGGTCTATTATCGAGGAAATATCAAAAGTTGATTATGCTTTTCTGGATGCTACTTTTTATGATTCTGATGAATTACCCGGGCGGGATATGAGTGAAATTCCACATCCTTTTGCGGAAGAAAGCATTGAGCTGTTTAAAAATCTTTCTGACTCCGAGAAAGCTAAAGTTCATTTTATCCATTTTAATCATACAAACCCGTTGATATTAGACAGCCCGCAAAGAAAACACGTTAATGAATTAGGCTTTAATGTGGCTTTTGAGGGAATGAGTATCAATCTGAATTAGAACATGAACTTGTAAAAGTCCATATTTTGATTGGGCGGTTAACACAAGTTCAATTATTTTCAATCAATAACTAACTCAATGTATTGATATGAATAAGCACTCTGTTTTTTTCCTTGTTCTTCTGTTTTTAACAAGCTCCGTTTCTGCTCAAACTTACTTTCCCGGGAAATGGGGAGATTGGGAAAAGAAAAGTCCATCCGAACTAGGCTTGAATGAAGCCTGGATAGATTCTGCTGTTCAATATGCTCAAAAGATGGAATCGACAAATCCGCGAAGCATGGAAGAGAATCATTATGGAACTTTTGGCAGAGAACCTTTTGGTTATGGAATTGGCCCATTCAAAGATCGTGGCCCTCAAACAGGTATTATCATAAAAGACGGATATATCGTTGCTGAATGGGGAGAGCCTTACCGTGTTGATATGACTCACAGCGTTACCAAAAGTTTTTTGTCATATACAGTTGGTTTAGCATACGATAAAGGATTGATTCGGGATGTGAACGATAAAGTAGATCCATACATGGCTCCAATCCTGGAAATGCAGTGGGATGATAACAGAAATAAAGCTGATTATTACGGCTCACCAAAAATAATGGAGCCTTTTAAAGGGGAGCATAATTCAAGGATAACCTGGAATCACTTGTTAAGACAAACAAGCGATTGGGAAGGAACTCTCTGGGGTAAACCGGACTGGGCAGACCGACCAAGCAGAGAGCGTTCTGAATGGGGGAAAAGAGAAAGAAAAGAACCCGGAAGTGCTTACGAGTACAATGATGTGCGTGTAAACCTATTGGCTCTAGCTGCTATGAATGTTTTAAGAGAACCTCTACCGAAAGTTCTCAGAGAAAACATTATGGATAAAATTGGTGCTTCACCAACATGGCGCTGGCAAGGTTATGAAAACTCATGGGTTGTTATTGACGGGCAACAAATGCAGGCTGTAAGCGGCGGTGGGCATTGGGGTGGTGGCATGTTTATTTCTGCCAGAGATCAAGCCAGATTTGGCCTGTTAACTTTAAACAATGGGAATTGGAATAGTGAGCAATTGGTCTCTGAAGAATGGAATAAGATGGCTCAAACACCAACAGAAGCTCAATCCGATTACGGATTTATGAACTGGTTTTTAAATACTGACAAGAAGCGTTTACCCAGCGCTCCGGAGTCTTCGTTCTTTCATCTGGGCTCGGGAGTAAACATGGTCTATGTAGATCAGGAAAATAATTTGGTTATTGTTGCACGATGGATCAATGGCTCAGCTATGGATGGAGTAGTTGACAGAGTTTTAAGAGCATTTGATGATTAATCGTTATTTAAATTTCACAAAAAAAGCATTTCTAAATTAATAGAGATGCTTTTTCATTTTAAATAGCGTCACTAAATTTTCTTACCAGTCAAAAGCATTGAACTTAATTTCTGGCAAAACTTCTGGTTGTCCACTTAATGTCAGCTCTCGAGTTCTTTCTTCATTCTCTGTAGAAAGAAGCCTCTCAATCACAAAATTATAAGTAAGCAGATCGTTGTTATAAATTGCGGGAAATACCACCGCCACTGAATATACACTGTCAATAGGTGCGGTATCTGTAAGTTCTAAATACTGACCTGAGTTTTCACCTAGTGGAGCAATGTCGCCTTTCAAATAGATCTTATTTGTTAACGTGTTAAATAGCCCGTTATCCAAAGCATATTTCATATCCACATTGAATGTTACTGATGTTTGTGCTTGGCTAAAAGCTGTTAAACTTATAGCGAACGCCATTATAAGTATTACTTTTTTCATAGTACTTTTATTTTATTAGTATTTGTTTTTTTAAAGTCTTTGTTCAGCTTCATTTCAATATCCACTAGTATTAGAAACAACTCTCTCCTTCCAGGAAACCACAGTAAAAACACTTTCTCTAGGAAAATGAGGAGGAATTGAATTCCCTAATCTTTCATCATATTCATATTTCTTTGTATATCCGGTTACACCATATCTACCAAAAGTTCCTACGGGACCTCTTGTTTCCTGGATAATTCCACCAAGTAAGTCAATATTACCTCTGTGAGATCCTGCAACATAATTTTCCACCCTGAAAGAACTTCCCAAAGCCATAAATGAACCATGAAGCTTAAGGTCTTTAGATCCTGTTCTTGAATGAGCATTTTGATCTATTAAGATATCTCCTTCACTCACTACCCCTAACAAATCTGTGGATGAGTCATCTACTCTCGGATCAACGTTATAAGCAATGTCATCATAGATCTCTACTTCCTCTTCAGAATGTATGGTTATTTGTCCTGAAACAGTTCCTTCCAAATAAATTTTTTCGCTTGAAGAAAGTATTCCGTTATGTGTTTCTTTAGGATAATTTACAAAGGCTGTCCAATTTCTTGAACCGCTATCATATTCACTCACTTCAATACTTCCATCAGATTGCATAATCATATACGATAATCTATTGAAGGTAAGCCCATCGCTTATAGCGGCAGTTTTTAAAGCAGCTACTTTTGCTCCGGATGGCAATTCTCTGGTTTGTGCATTAAAATCTGTGGTTCCTTGAAAATCCGGAGTAGCATCTCCCTCCACAGTTCCATCTCTTCCTCTCCATAAATTCGGACTGGATACATGACCATAGAATGTAGGAGAGCCTGACATCTTGAACGTTCCGTTTGTATGTATAGGCCCACTAATTTCATCTGATGAATAAAAATATATATTATTCCCTGAGCTGGTTTTTTCTTTGTCTGAGAAGTAGGAATATTTAGAAAACGAATCTCTTCTCATTAAAACTTCAGTAATTACTTTACTATCACCATAGGTAGCCTCGCTAAACAACAGAACCTTAAAGATGTCCCACCCTCCCTCGCCTACAGAGTATAAGGAGTCTCTGGCATCAAGTTCATCAATGTTTTCAATATCATAGGTCTTTAGAGTTGCGTTTCCGGGCAGAATACTTCCCCCTGTGAGTTCGCCTTCCCATGTATTATCACTTCTTATTTTTTCAATAGCTGTTTGAATTAGACTATTTGTAGAGTTTCTAGCCTGAACCTCACTTATAGCATCTGCAGAGCGTTCGGGTAATAAGCTAGCACGCTGGCTATTTGAATACTGGATAATTCCGGAAAGCATTACTAAACCACTTACTAATAAAAGCATTGATCGTCCCATAATTCCTCCTAATAAATTAGATTATTTGCTACTATTCTGCGCTTCCAATAGGACCGATAGTACAATTCTGTTCCATTTTTTTTTGTCAAATAAGGTTCATTTGATTCTACTAACACTTCAACTTCCACCTGTACTATATCTTCTATTTGTGCAGGTACATTACCATCTATATCATAATAATTGATTTCAAAATCACTAACTGGATAACGGAACTCAATTTCATTTGCCGGAATACTTGGAGTCTGATTCCATGTCCTGATAAGAACAAAATCATTCGGATTTGTTGTAGTCGTATCTAGCTCAGAAGTAATTGCCCACTCAACTAAGTCAAAATCATCTGATCCATCATCGTCAAAAATATTACCTCTAAAAATAATTGCGCTGTCTTCTGCCATTACAAAAGCCTCCGAAATACCTCTGTCATATCCTATTCTGTTCAAATCATTTTGGAGTATAGAAACGATGTTATCAAGCTTATTTTGTGTAATAACGCTTGAAGTTGTTTCAACAGTAGAGTTAAACAAGGAGTAATTATATGCTAAAATTGATATCAGCATTAAGCCCCCAATGATATATGTAGTTGCTAATCCTAAATTCATCTTTCAAAAGACTTAATAAAGATTAAATCTACCTCCGTGCTAGGATCTACTTCTTCATTAATAACATTTACCGTTATCCTATATCTTTTTACCAGAGGATCCCCTTCATCAATATATTCTGAACTGGCATCAATTATGAAAGTATCCGTATACTCATCATTATAACCATAAGTCTCACTATCTGTGATTGGGTAACTGCTAAACATATAGTCAATATGGCTGGGATTGAGCATATTTTCATCTTCTCTTTGAACCAGCTTAACCTGCTCAATTACATCCTGTGCTCTTATTATAGTCCTGTATTCAACATCCGAACGAATTACTGTTTCCGAAGTGCTCAAAAAACTTCTGGCAGTATTAATGGTTAAAAAAGAGTAAACAACCATTGCGGCTGTTAAGTATAGTACATCAGAATAATCGTTCATAACTATATTGGATTGTGGATAACATTATACGAAGCTTGATTCTCATTAGATGTTTTTTATACAATATCTAATTTTTATAAAGAAAACTTAATATTTAAATGTCTCTCCGGTTTAATTATCGTCATTTTTAGTCAATCATTAAAGATAATCTCTTATTATAGCTTTAAGCTTTCAATAATAAGAGCTACTTGTTATTAATTTGTTACTAAATGAAACTCTAATGTCACTACAAAAAGTAAAATAATGAGTAAAAAAGCTATTTTAATTGGTGCTACCGGACTGGTTGGTTCACATGTTCTTCAACTTTTATTATCAGATGAGAGATACGAATCCGTAAAAGTGTTTCATCGTCGTAGTACCGGAATTTCTCACTCAAAACTAACTGAACATATCATTGATTTTGATGATCAGGAATCCTGGAAGCCACTTGTTACCGGTGCTCATTTATTTTCAGCATTAGGAACAACTCTTAAAAAAGCCGGGAGTAAAGATGCTCAGTATAAGATTGATTACACCTATCAATATAATTTCGCTAAAATCGCTTCTGAAAATGGAGTGTCCAACTATGCTTTGGTTTCTTCTTTGGGAGCTAACCCTGATTCTGGATCCTTTTACCCTCGCATTAAAGGAGAATTGGATGAAGCCGTCCAAGAGCTGCCTTTTGATAATACATTAATTCTAAGGCCTTCTTTTCTGGATGGAAGCCGGGATGAATTTCGATTAGGAGAACGCATCGGGATAGCTGTAGCAAAAATACTATGTAAAGTTCCGGGGCTAAAAAAATATCATCCTGTAAAAGCAAAAACTGTGGCAAAAGCGATGATTGAAGGGTTGAAATCAAATCCTCAAAAAAACATTTATGAAGGCGAAGAAATTGCAAGACTTCTCTGAAACTCACCAGAATTGCAGAACACTTTTTTTTAGCCTACATTTTTCACCAAATTTAATCCCTCTGAAAACCATGAAAAAACTTCTTTCGCTTCTTATTCTTTCTCTGATCACCTTATCTCTTACCGCACAATCATCTGACCTCAAAGAGATGATTGACAAACGCGCCAATGAACTTGAAGAACAAGTCATTGAATGGCGGAGATATTTTCATGAAAATCCTGAATTGTCCAATCGCGAATTCAACACCGCTGAGAAGATTGCAGAGCATTTGGAGAGCCTCGGAATGGAAGTGCAAACCGAAATTGCGCATACAGGAGTCGTCGGTATCTTAAAAGGAGGAAAACCGGGTCCCGTAGTTGGTCTTCGAGCCGATATTGATGCTCTTCCCGTGATCGAACGTACAGATGTTCCTTTTAAATCAACGGTAATGGGAGAATATCAGGGAAATGAAGTTGGTGTGATGCACGCCTGCGGTCACGATACTCATATAGCAATTTTAATGGGAGTTGCACAGATCTTAACTGAGATGAAAGACGATCTGAAAGGAACAGTGAAGTTTATTTTTCAGCCGGCTGAGGAAGGTGCCCCCAAAGGCGAAGAAGGCGGAGCCGAGCTGATGGTAAAAGAAGGCGTTCTCAAAAACCCGGATGTGGATGCTATTTTCGGACTGCACATTTCTGATGACACTCCGGTTGGAGAACTTGAATACCGACCAAAAGGAATTATGGCCAGTGTGAATAGCTTCGACATAAAAGTAACCGGAAAACAAGCCCACGGTTCTGCTCCCTGGGGCGGAATCGATCCGATTGTAACTTCAGCACAGATCATCAATAATATTCAGACTATTGTTAGCAGAAGTATGCCACTAACTCGTCAGGCTGCGGTTGTTACCGTTGGCGTAATTAATGGAGGAGTAAGAAATAACATTATCCCTGAAGAAGTAACCATGCAGGGAACCATCAGAGCTTTAGATGAAGAAATGAGGCAACTGATCTTTAAAAGATTGGAGACAGTCGTTCAAAATACTGCCGAAAGTAATGGCGCAGTTGCTGAGTTGACTATCAACAAAGGCTACCCGATCACATATAACGATCCTGAGCTAACCGCTCAAATGTTGCCAACATTAGTAGAAACAGCCGGTAAAGAAAATGTGAAGTTGATCAATGCCATAACAGGAGCCGAAGACTTTTCTTTCTTCCAGAATGAAATACCGGGTTTATATTTCTTTGTTGGTGGAAAAGCACCAGGACGTGAAGCTTCCGGTCATCATACTCCTGATTTTTATATTGATGAAAGCGGATTAAAACTCGGTGTAAGAACCATGAGTAATCTGGTAATTGATTATATGGATCAGACTGCCGGAAAATAATCTACCTGAATGGGCGGTGTTTAGGAGAGTTAAAAGAAATACATTGCCATTTAATAAACTAGATTGTATGAAAAGGTTTTTACTTTATGGATTGATAACGGCATTATTAATGCTTTTTTCTTTTCCTACGATCGTAGCCCAAAGTAATACCGTCTCAAAAAAGGACGGTCGGATCATCGCAACTGTTAACAATGTATCTGCCGGCATGCTTAACAAGCAAGCCCAGGCTGTAGATGATGCGAAGTTAATGAAGTCCTTCGATATCACTATTCAATGGTGGTCGCTGATGGGAGAGCCCGTTGAGAAATATGATTTTACTTGGTATGACTCGGGTAGATTTATGATGGGCAATACAACCATTACCCGCAACATGCTGCAGAAATACCCGGATCTGCTCAAACGATTTGATAATATTCAGCCGGTTGAAGTTTGGGTATTTTTGGAAGGTGATATGTCGGGCAAGACTCTTTCTGTGAAAAGAGGTAAGCTTCCTTCTTCGTCGCTTAGCACTAGCCGGTTGGGCTCCTATAAAAGAGACGGTCAATCTTATGACCGCTATTCTACTTCGGGAGAATTTATATATATGATCGATCAGGTTAAAATCCTAGCTTCAAAGAGTGAGCGGAAAGGCGACGGGATTGTTGGGGGTAGTCCACATTGGAATGAGTTTCTTTTTTGGGATGACGGTTCTTCTCACTATAGCGCCAAATCGTATAAAAAGGGGAATAGATCCGACAATGCTCTTCTTAAAAGTAACAAATTGAGTTTTGATCAAATTGATAAAGTAACTCTAACTGCATCCCTTCATAAAGTAGAATGGCCTGATTATGAATTGGAAGCCATTGCTGATCGATACGCCAAATATGAAAGCGGAGAATTGAATCCTGCCAATGCCGCAAAAGAACTAGAAGATTTGAATGATCTACTTTCGGGATCAGGACAAACAGTTACAGATTTCAATATTGAATCGCGTGATGGAAAACGCGGAGTGGTAGCCGGTGACGGACGCATCCTTATTCCGTTCAAAGATTGGAATATTTCGAGTTATGATCCAAAAACAAGAATGGCTGAGATAAGGAAGGATTTGCGTTCTGAGGTCGATTCAAAAAAATTATGTGGTCGTAAAAATTATTCTTCCAGATCGGAAGTAATTATTAAAATTCTAGTATATAGTTTAGCTACCGTAAATAGTTCAGGAGATTATGTTATCCCTCCGAAAAAGTATGGTAGAGTATGGAATGATTGGCTTCCTCCATTGGTATTAACAGCAGGAAACTTCAACGACAAAAGAACCCAAGCAGAAAAAGAAGCTGACGAAAGACGTTATGAAGCTACAAAAGAGCGAAATCGTAGTGAGTGTGATTCTTGGGAAGCTAATCGAATTTCTCAAATTGAAAGTCAGCTTAGATCTGAAGGAATTGCTGTTCAAGATTGAAATATTATGAAGAAGAATATTTTATTTATTCCTGTTTTACTGATGCTATTTCTAGTTTCGATTCCAGTATATTCTCAAACTTCAAAATCAGACCAGATATTAGCTTACATAAGCCGTGCAAATGTAGCCTTAACAAATAATAACTGGAACAGTGCTTTAGAATCCGTTAATGAAGCCCAAAAATTAGCGGGGCAAAATATTGCAGCTTTTGAAATCATCCGTATCCGCTCTTACTATGGAAAAGCAGAATTTTTAACTGCTAAACGCAGTTTGGATAGCTTTTACGAGCTAAACCCTAATCAATCTCAGATCACAGAGGTAGCACCTTACGCTAGCATGATAGATGATGAAATTCAGGTAAAGAAAGACAGAATTGTAGAGCTTGAAAATCGGGAAAAAGAGGCAAAATAAAGAAAAGAGAAGGAGATAGCAGATTACGACCAAATTTATGCAACAGTAAATGTAAGTAAGCAAGCAGTATTATTAGCGAATAGAACTAGGATAAGAATAGCTAATAAGATCAGAAATGCATCTTCTGCTGAAATGGATAGAGTTTTTTTTGATTATTACCCTTTTAATACGGATGCCAGGATTAAAATGAATTACAGACTCGATCCTTTTCTGTCATTAATGCCAGACAGAAAAAATGGCCTCCTGATCGATATTGATAGTGCCATAACTCCATTTACTGTTGACAGCGATTTTTGTGCTCGCTGGACTGAAGATAAATTTACAGTAAGATACAGTCTCACTTATGATATTGTAACATCCCCTTCAGATATTTACGCAAAATCTGAATTATCTCTTAATATTAGACGAATATACATCACCGATAAATACAACCCTTTTATTTACGGTTGTGGTTCTCAAGGTCGATATAACTCAATTGAACAAGCAAATGAAAAGGTTCATAATGAGACTCTGGAGTATGCAGAGTCTAAGATAAAAGCTATTTACAGGAACCCCTCATTTAAGAAGGAAGAATCGATAGCATACACCAAAAACAGAAAAGAATTTGAGTGGTTCTTTGTCAACGCTTTCTATACGTCAGGCGCATCTTCTTATTCCCAGTTAAAAAGGGAATGGGATAACATACAGTTAGAAGAACAAAAAAAGGAAGATGCAGATCGATTAGCTCGGGAACAGCGTCAAGCCGAAATAAGGGCAAAGGAAGAAGCGAAAAGAAGAAATGAAGCCAAACTGACTTCTCTTAAAAATGATCTAGATAGCGCCAGCTCAGGAACTGATTTATACGTTATTCGACACAAACTAATTGCTTATAAAGAACAGAAAGTCCTGATGGGATATAGTACTCAGAATGAAGATTCCAGGATGGATGCACTAAAAGAACAGATCAAAAAACAGGAACAGCAATTAAAAGCTACCTTTGAGCAATACCTATCAGAAGGAAAATCTGCCATTGAAAACAAACAATTTGAGTCTGCTTTAGAGATCCTGGAAAAAGCAAAAGACTTAAAAGAAAGTAATCCTGAAATTTATTTCGGTGGTGATTACGAAATTGAAGACCCGATCCGAAAAGCGGAAAAGGAATTGGCGGCTGACCGAAATGCCCTGCAAAGATCTACTGAACTCGTTGTTGATGATAACCATAATCTAGCCTATGAAAAGCAGATCCTTGTAAGAGCCATATCGCTACAACCGGAAAATGAATCCTTCAAGCAAAAGCTGGAGCAGGTCCATCTTCGTCTCAAAGTAGTTCCGTTACTCAAAGAGGGTGATGAGTTATTGCGAGAGGATAAAATATCCGAAGCGATCAATGTATATAAATCTGCTTTAGAGATTATGCCTGAGCTGGATGTGACGAAGAATAAAATTCAGTCGGCTCTACAGGCGCTTTCAGCTAAATCTCAAAGTAAGCATCAGTTGCTGGAAGAGATCCGGACTGAATTGAGCAATACTGATGAATTTGATGATGTCGCCAAAGAAAAAGCCAGGCAAAGAGTGTTGGATTATATCAAAGACTTTCCCGACGAGGTGGAATTATTAGTTGCTGCCACGGATCTATTCATACAGGAAAAGTTAGGGCTGGAAGATGCTTTTAATATGACTCAAGCTGTGTTAAAAACAGATCCTGAGAATGTAGCCAATCTCAATAATCTTGGAGAAATCTTTTATTTGAATAATCAGACCGAAGAATCTATGTCTGCTTTTCAGCAAGCCTGGAATCTGGGAGATAAGAATAATCCAAATACCTTAAAACGATTGACTCAAGGTAACTATACACTCTATTTAAGAACAAAAGAAATTGGTTTTGCTCAAAATGCCTTGAAAGCTGCATTATATGCTCAGAATTTGAATTTAGACGATCCTGTTTTTTCCAGAGTGACTACCAATTTATGTAACACCAACGAAAACCTGTCTTGTAATGAATAAGTACCTGCTACTAGTATTAGTATTAATTTTTTCAACTGATCTGACGGCCCAGATTAAATTTGGCTATGTAGATTATGTTGCCGTTTTGGAAAGTAATTCCGAAGTGGCACAACTTAATGAACGTCTTGAGAAATATGCTGAAGCACTCAGAAATGAAGCTGACAGCCTTGATAATTTGTTCAGATCCGTCGTGCAAGAAATGCAGGGAATGGATGTTCAATCAATGAATCCAAATGGTCCTGAAAGAGCCAAGTATGAAAAACTTAACGTTCGCCTTATGATCCTGGAGGAAAATTCAGAAACCCAAAAACGAGAACTTGAGCAACGTTACCAGCAGCGCAGATCGCAATTGCTGGATCCCTTTTTCAAAAAAGTAAGCCGAGCGATGGATGAGATTGCACTTGAGAATGGAGTACAAGTAATTCTGGATCCGACCTCAGCACCGGAAAAAATCAAGAAAGCATTGGAATCAGAATCGGTAATTGACCTTACCAATCAACTAACACAAAGACTTTTAGAATATTAATATTATGAAAAAGATCATAGCTCTATCATTTTTCTTCCTTTCAAGTTTATCGACTAGTGAGTTAAAGGCGCAAGATTTTGAATTCAGGCTAGTAAATAAACAATATCTGTTTTCGCAAGTAATGTCTAAGGTTGGTATGTCTATAGAAAGAGACATGGCCCAATACGTAGATTCTTTAGATTATGCGAATAGTGCTGAGCGTAGAGCAAAAGAATCTTTGATTAGAGAGGGGCAAGAGAAGTTAAAAACCGCAGAAGGGATGAATTTGGTAAGTTCTCAAACGACCATGAACCTGCTTCTAAATGACTATAATAAATTTATTGAGAACTTAGAACTGAAGAAGCAGAAAAAGTATGAACAACTTTTAGCACCTTATAAAAAAAGCATGAATGAAGCTATCCAATCAGTCGCTGATCAGAATAATATCGATCATGTAATACCAACACATGATGAAAATGGTAAACAGATTGTTTTGTATTTTTCTCCTCAAGAAGCTCAAAAATACGATATGACATTACAGGTATTAGAATACTTGAACAGTAATTAATTCGCCATAACTATTACCAATATGCCTGAACCTAACGAAAGCCTAGACTTTGAACAGTCTAATGGAGGCTCATCCAAAAAAGAGGGTTGTGGAAGTGGTTGTTTAGGTGCCTTCGTAATTCTTATTGGAGCTGTTATTTTTGGGTATTGCTCACTTGATGACAGGGACTATTACATGATGCCCGGGGAAGCCAATATGTCTACCGATGCCCTTGAACAAACGTTCAAAGAGATCGACAGGATTCTTCCCGATTCTTTAGTCATTGACGATCCTTTAAATCCATATAATCATTACAGCCAAGCTGAATCTTTTGGGAATATGTTTTACGGATTAAATCCAGTAATCATGACGGCCCTAAAAGCCGATACTTCTAAGAAATACAGGTTCCAATATATCGCTCGTGTTGATCATGTAGATGCTAATGAATTTGTGATTCGAGACTTTTTAGTGGATAGTATCTGGAGATATAAGCCAATAGATCTCGATTCTGAAGATTCTTTATGGGACAATTAGTTCATAAAGTCCGTTCATTCAGGGTTCATTTATTCTACAGTTACTATAAAATAAAATTTCGAGCCTTCTAAGTTTTCTAACCAATAGGCTCTTTCAGTGCTATCAACAGCTGATCCTGCTCCAAATCTGTTTACAAAATACACTTTTACGGAGCCTTCTGCTTTTCCCTTTACTATAGCTAAATGTCCTCTTTTAGCTTCATCATACCTTATTGATACAATTTCAGGATCTTCTGAAAAAAGTCCCGGCGCATAACCACCCCACATCATTCCTTGCCTATAATTTAATATCTCCTTTTCATCACCTTTCTCAATCTCAATTACTTGCGAAGATGTATTCATTGACTTACAATCTTCTATTAAACATTTAGTGCCGCCACAGCCAACAAGCAGAATACTAAACAGGATTAACATACACACTGAAATACATCGATTAATCATGAGATAAATAGTACATTACTGATATAAGTTCATTTAATATATCAATTATGAAAAAGTATTTTCTGCTAAGTATTTTTTGGTTTGTCAGTATATCCGGATTCGCTCAGGATTTCGAGAAAGAGATTCAACAAGCTGACTCTATTGTAACCGAATTCTTTTCTGAACATAAATTACCGGGAATGAGTATTTCGGTATTCAAACAAGACCGAATGATCTGGTCAAAAGGATATGGCTATGCTGATGTTGAAAATAGTATTCCTGTGGATCCATCCAGAACTTTATTCAGAATCGGAAGTGTTTCTAAAACTCTTACTGCTTCAGGATTGGGCTTATTGATTCAGGATGGTGTACTGGAACCTGATGACGAAATTCAGGAATGGGTACCGGAATTTCCGCCAAAGAAATACCCAATTACGATCAAGCAAGTATCAGGACATCTTGCAGGTATCAGACATTATCGAGGGGATGAATTTATGAACACCAAAAAATACGAGACGGTAATGGGTGGTTTGGTCTTCTTTAAAGACGACTCGTTACTTTTTGAGCCCGGAACCAAATATCAATATTCAAGCTATGGTTGGAACTTAATAAGTGCTGTTATTGAAAAGGCAGCTCAAAAACCTTTTCTCGAATACATGGAATCGGAAGTCTTCTCACCATTAAATATGAACAATACGCTACCTGATTGGGCAGATGAAGATGTTCCAAACAGAACCAAATTCTATATATGGCGTGGTGGACAAAATGTAGAAGCGCCATATGTAGATAACAGTTATAAATGGGCCGGCGGTGGTTTTATCGGAACTACCGAAGATTTGATCAATTTTGGAGCAGCACATTTTGATTACGATTTTCTAAATGAAGAAACTCAGGAAGTACTTATCACATCATTAGAAACTTCAGATGGAAATTCTACTAATTATGGAATGGGATATAGTACTTTGCAACATGCAGGAAATAATTGGGTTGGACATTCAGGAGGTTCTGTTGGAGGAAGTACCATGTTTTTGGTGAATAAAGAACATCGGATAGTTATTGCATATACGATCAATCGCTCCGGTGCTTCATTTGATGACCTTCATTTTAAGATCGGAGAACTTTTTATTACAAAATGATATATCCCGATAACTGGATTGATTATGAACTCATCGATCATGGGCTTGGTCGAAAACTGGAACGATTTGGTGAAGTAGTTCTTGATCGCCCGGAGCCATCTGCAAATTGGAAAAAATCAAAACCTGCAAACGAGTGGAATAGGGCTGAAGCGGTTTTTACTGAGAATAAAAATCAGAAGGGTAGTTGGAATAAAGATCTCAACGATTGGAATATTTCTTATCCATTTGGGGATTCTGAGATCATATTTAAACTTAGCCAAGGCTCTTTTAAACATCCCGGAATCTTTCCGGAACAAGCCGAAAACTGGAGATTCATACGCAATAAATGTATCGAACTGATTGGGAAAGGGATCACTCCAAAATTTCTAAACCTGTTTGCATACACAGGCGGAGCAAGCTTAGCCGCTGATCTGTCCGGAGCGGAAGTAACACATATCGATTCTGTAAAAAGCGTGGTTAACTGGGCGCGAGAAAATGCAGAACTCAACAATATTGACTCTATCCGGTGGATCGTTGAAGATGCACCAACGTTTGTAGAAAAAGAGATTCGTCGTGGAAACAAATATCATGGAATCATTATGGATCCTCCAATATTCGGACTTGGACCAAAAGGAGGTAGATGGAAACTGAACCGTGATCTTCCGAAATTGATTGAAAACGTAATGAAACTGCTTGATGAAAAAAACAGGTTCTTCATAATGAATACGTATTCACCTCAACTTCCTCTCAATGATTTAGAAAAGATTCTTAGTGCATTGCCCGATTTCCCAACAACCTTTGAAGCTACTACACTTGGTTTAATGAGTACACCCGGAAAAGAATTACCCCTTGGAAACTTGGTAAGGTTTTAAATTCGAATAATATGACCTGTAAAAATTGCGGAAAAGAAGCTAGTGGGGATTTTTGCTCTCACTGTGGTCAAAAAACAAAAGTAGATCGAATAAACGCTCAGTAAATACTTTCTGAGATCCCAAACACCTTTCTCCAAATTGACACCGGATTATTCTTCACGATCAAAGAGTTTTTTATAAGACCGGGAAATAGTATCCGGGAATACCTGAAGGGAAAAAGAAAAAACTACATAAGACCTCTGTCTTATGTTTTGTTGCTTTCTACCTTTTATGCATTACTCGCTAATTTAGTTTCTGAATCCACTTTTTTAGGAGAAGTTGTGCTCGGTATGGCGGAAGGTGGTACTTCTACAAAATCAGATCCTGTATTATCAACTGTTTTGCAATGGATAGCTGAAAATCATGCATACTCGACCGTTCTGTTTCTTCCTTTCTTTTCTCTTTCATCCCTTATTGCATTTAAAAAGTATCGATACAATTTTTTTGAGCACTTTGTAATTAATGCTTATATCACCGGGCAACAAGCTGTTATTTATTCTTTTTTTGTACTCGTTCAATATATTGGAAACATCAATTTATACTACTATCCCCTCATATCACTCTGTCTCTCCATAGGCTTTGCTTTTTGGACATTCACACAACTCTTTAGTCCGGCCGGAAAGATCAGTTCCTTCTTAAGAACTTTAATGGCTTATATTTTATGCTATATGATAATTCTGGCTTTTTTTGTGATTGGCTTTATAATACATCTGGTCTAGCTTTCCGGATTACCAACCTTACCTATAAATAATATTGCACCGGATTCCTTTTCTCTTAATATCATTACATATGATCTGTTAAAATTAAAAACAGGATTACTCGGACCTACTGAAGTAGTTCCTATTCCAACGCTGGTAACTGCAGCTGCTTCTGTGCCTTCTTCATCTAGTTTTAAGTATGTTTTATGTTTTACTTGTGATATTGCTAAACCACCATTTCGGTTAATATTGGAAAAGTCAGCCTGATTTGTGAAGGCGATTGGCATCCCCATATTTTTAAGCGGGTTATTTAAACTTTTTTCATAAGTCAGCTCAAGTTTTGGTAAAAATACATCTACGGTATCTTTTTCATTCTTACTATACCACTTTTCTAAGTTATCCAAGGATAAATGAGTATCTATAAAAGAATCTATCGGAGTACTGCCTTCAGTCGGTTTTATGAGTGACATTGTAAAAAGACCGTTTCCGTAAGGTAAGTCTATCATTTGTGTATTATCATCACTATAGAACTTTGCAGGAAGTTTCTGAGTCATCATATCTACTTTTTTTACCTGACCATCCTCTTTATAAAAATTTCTTTCAGTAGTTTTTTCAGGATCAAACTCGTAGACCCAATCACCTTTGAAGTACACAGCATTTATCAAATACATGATCATACCGGAGGGAATGCTCTCAATAATTTCGTTAATCTTTCCATGGGTTTTCTTTTGTACCCAGTTATTGATAACGTTTACAGATTCCGGGTCGTTGAAGTCTAACTCTGAGGATTCCGCATCAAAGTAGTTTGTCAAATTACTCGAGAAGTCTTCCTCAATCTGAAATCCTTGACTGCTCCATATCGAGTTTCCAATCTCCATTTGAACCTTGGGATCGAGATCTGTAAGTAATTCTTTGAGCGAACTATAACCCTCGTTTATTTCAGGAAGGGAGAGGTCGTGAAGCTCAAGTGTGCTTTGCATCTCATCAAAAGTTTGTCCATTTGCTCCGTTCAACGTCATTCCTAAAGCCATAGAAATACTTAATGGAGAAATAAAAACATTTTCTTCATCACTGCCGATAGCTAATTCTTTAAACATTTTGATGCTGAAAGATCGGTCAGCTTGTACAATTGCTTTTTCGCTTTTGCTTAATTCTCTGGGCAGTTCAGTACTGCCTGAATCGGAAACAGATCCGGAACAAGCAACGAAAATTGAGATAGTAAGTAATAGTAGCTTTGAGAATTTCATAATCATTTTGTTTGTTGATACTTAAACATAATGAAAATAAGCTACTATTATTATATAGCGTTTTATATTATTTGCTTTAACGCCCCATCTAACTATTCCCTACACATCTATTTTGATCCAAAAAAAACTTACGAACAGTCGCGGAGGTCAGGAAAGACTCAGTCTTCCTGATCTTTTTGTTTCTTCATTTCCTGCTTTTTGACTTCTCTCAACTTTAAAGCTTTTATTTCTTCCGCACTCATATTTTTTGTTTTCTCAGAAAGAGGTCTATCAGGTGACAGATCATTGTGTAGAGATTCTATAGATTTCTTTGTTTGATAGTGAGCATCTCCATTTGGCTCATATTTAATTTCGAAATCATTTACATTCTCAGTTGCATCGATCAGGCTTATTTCAACATAGCGATTGCCTTCTTCGTCTGTTCTGATCTTTGCATCACCGTGCATTCGCTCGCTGTTTTCATGTAAGAATCGGTTGATCCTAACTGCGATCTCATCCTCACTGATTTCCTTTTTTACTTTAAGGTCAAAAGTGTGCAGAGCTGACTCAAATACTGTTCGTTCAACAGTTTCTTCAATTGGCAGAATTTCCAGTGATTGAAAATCGAATATACTTGCTAAAGCACTTTTCTTTTCTTCAGCTATACGAAAGTCTGCCTTAGGGAGCACCATCACTACTTCTGTTAGTTTATCACCCTTAGCTTCTCCTGTTTGTTCATGTTCAATTAAAACCTGGCTGATACTTACTTGCGAAGGATCCAAGCCTGCTTCTTCAAATCTTAAACCAAAATTGGATTTGGTCTTGGATTCTATTTCCGGTGCAAACCCTTTGATCATATAGCCGATTTCTTCTTCGTGTTGCACAGGAACAGTACAGGCAATTAAGATCAGAGTTGTAAAAATTAGGGATGCTGCGATTTTATAAAGTGATTTCATTTTTCTGGGTTTTGAATTGTTGTTTTCTAACCAATCACCCAGGTTTTCAAATGAAGAATTATGCTTTGTGGTTTTTAATTGATCAAAAGCTTCCGGAAGGTTCATAATCTCACCCAATGGATTTAATTTCTTTGATAACTTTAGTGGTTTCATGGTATAGATCTTTGGTTGATCGTTGAGACTTAAGAAATCTTTGTCGGGACGCAACATGTTGCGTTCTAACATCTTCTTCCTCAAGCATTACCATGAATTCCTTTAACTTTTTTCTGGTCCGGCTTAACCGTGATTTTATAGTCGATTCACTTTTTTCACTTTGTATAGTGGTGATCTCCTCGATGGAAAAACCACCAATTTCAAACAGAAGAATTGCCGCTCGTTCTTGTTTGCTGATTTTAGATAATGCCGCGATCAAAATTTGATTGTCTTCAAAGAAATCATCCTCAAAGACCTTAAACGCTGCTTTACCGTCCTCAGAATCCAGCGACACAAACCTGCTCCAAAACGGCTTGCGAACCGAGTTATAAAAACTCCTTGTTATGATCTGAAAGAACCAACTTTTAAAGCTCGTTTTATCTCTCAGAGAATCAAAATTTTCGTAAGCTTTCAGCAATGCCTGTTGCATCACATCTTCAGCTTCTGATTTTGAAGCTCCTGAACATAAAGCTCTGCAATAATTAACCGCATCGTTGTAATGTGGTTTTAGTAAATCAGTAAATTCAGATTCAGACACAGATCGTTTTTAGGAATTCATGTTTGCGCGCATTCACCCATAAGACACATCAACTCAATAAAAAGTCGCAAAGTTTTTATAATGATCCAATGTAAGCACTTTCATAAGATTCTCTCTCTGAGGTTCATTATTATCTGTTCGACCTTTAATTGATATTCAAATATGAAAGCAGGCTACTCTCTATTCTTAATTCTCCTATTCCTGATCCCTAATTCTCAAGCTCAGGAAGTAAAAGTCATCGATCCTCCGTTCTGGTGGGCAAATATGCCGGTGACAGAACTTCAAGTTCAGTTATACGGTGAAAATATCGGGACATACAGAGCAACAGTTAACTATGACGGAGTTGAGATCAAACGTCAGATAGCTGTTGACTCTCCAAACTATCTGTTTATTTATTTAGACATTTCCGAAAAGGCAGAATCGGGGGAAATGGATATTATCCTTAAAAATGGAGATGAATCCATTACAATTCCTTATGAACTATTGGAAAGAGAACCTGCAGAAGGACGATATCAGGGATTTGATTCAAAAGATGTGATCTATTTAATGATGCCGGATCGTTTTGCAAATGGAAATCCCGACAATGATACTATTGAAGGAATGCTGGAATCTGCAGACCGTTCCAATCCTCAACGCCGACAGGGAGGTGACATACAGGGTGTGGTCGATAATCTTGATTATATCAAAGATCTGGGAATTTCAGCGGTTTGGTTTACTCCGCTTTTTGAAAATGATATGACCACCAAGTATGGTGCTTATCACGGGTATGCCGCTACTGATCTGTATAAAGTTGACCGGAGATTTGGAAGCAATGAAGAATATAAAGACATGATAGAAACTGTTCATGAGAAGGGAATGAAAGTTATCATGGATATGATCCACAATCATATTGGCGATCAACACTGGTGGATGAAAGACCTGCCAACCAAAGATTGGGTTCATGATTTTGAAAAATTGGGCCAAACGAATTTCAGGGGTTCCGTCGCTTCCGATCCATATGCATCTGAATTTGATTCACAGAAATTAGTTGATGGCTGGTTTGTTCCTGAAATGCCTGATCTGAATCAGGATAATGAATTGTTAACAGATTACTTGATCCAAAATACACTTTGGTGGATCGAGTATACCGGTGTTGATGGCATCAGAATGGATACCTATGTTTATCCCGATAAAGATTATATGGCGCGATGGTCAAAGGAAGTGCTGGAAGCTTATCCCGGATTTAATATCGTAGGAGAGGCTTGGGTAAATACAGTTGCCGGTGAAGCTTATTGGCAAGAAGATAAAGACGGAGTTGATGATGGGTACGATTCTGAATTACCAAGTTTAACTGATTTCCAATTCGCCTTTGCTGTTCGTAAAGCGTTCAATGAAGACTTTGGCTGGACAGAAGGTCTTAGCCAACTATATTATGTGCTTTCTCAGGATTTTTTGTATTCAGATCCTATGAAGAATGTGACCTTTCTTGATAATCATGATATGAGTCGGTTTTTTGAGCACATCGGAAAACGAGAAGCAGAATTTAAAATGGCTCTTGCCTGGCTGATGACAACACGCGGAATTCCTCAGATTTATTACGGAACTGAACTTATGATGGGTCATGAAAATAGAGGTGGAGATGATGAAGTTTGGAGACAAACTATGCCGGGTGGTTTTCCAAATGATTCTCGTTCTGTTTTCACAAAAGAAGGCAGAACTCAAAAAGAAAATGAAATTCATGAGTACACTAAGAAATTAATTCACTGGAGAAATTCTTCTCCTGCTATCCACGAAGGTAAACTTGTACATTTTATTCCTCAGGATAATGTATATGTCTATTTCAGAGTTCATAAAGATCAAACTGTTATGGTTGTAATGAATAACAGCGAGGAAAACAGAATGTTGGATCGTGCAAGATTTGCAGAAATTCTGGATCAATTTAAATCCGGAGAAAATGTACTAACCAGCAGAACCATTAATCTTTCAGATGACTTTTCGGTTGATGCTAAATCAACTGTTATTTTGGAATTAAAGTAGTTTCTCTATGCCTTTTCGGAACTTTTGAGCTGTTTTCTGTTACAAACATCAAAAGTTAACTATGGAAAAAGAGAATTATATCTGTCCCGGATGTGGTAGGATCAGAGAAGCACCTTCCACTCAGGATATTGCGCGTTGCAGCCTTTGTGGAACAACGGTAGAAAAAATTGAAGGGATTTGGGGAGAGAACCGACCTGAATCTGAGAACACTTCTTTTGACCCGGTTCATTTTCTAACAGGAGTCGTTTTTATTCTCCTCGGTTTCTTTCTGATCGTGCCTATTACAGACACCTCGTGGGGAAAGCCCATATTGAACCAATCATTTGTGTTTTGGGGAGTTATCTCTCTTTTTGTGATCAGTACCATCACGCTGATAATTGGGTTTATGATCAAACGAAAACATGCATACCTGATTTTGCGGTATTCTTTTCTTTTCGTATTTGCAGCCCTTATAAGATTGAGCTTTGTAGAAAATTCTCTTCCGCTGATGCAATCTGAGATCTACAACTCTCCCTCTGCTAACAATGAAGTCTCACCCGATTCTTTATTGAATGATCAGCCTTTATATACCAGTCGCGAACTTGAAGACCTTACCCGGTTATTTTTTGATCTGATGACAGACAAAGATCTTGCAGATGATATTGAAAGCAGCTCCAATCTCAATGTTAAGAAAACCCTTGATACCTCAGAAAACAATTATAATTATGAGATCATCCCTTCCGAAACAAATGACCGTTTTCCGAATGGATTCAGAATTTCCATCCGGGATATTGTAGAGAACGATCTTCAGAATCAATACTATAGAGAAAGGGCCGGTGGTTTAGGGTTAAAAATATCGAACAAGAATGATGCTATTGCCATAAAAGATGAAATTATACAACGGTTTGAAAATAATTACGATTTATTTGAATCCACCCCACAGCCTGATAACAACCATTGGATTTCTATAAAAGGGAAAAACTATTACTGGGTTCGTTTTCTGACTTTAGATCAGGATTTTATGATCCTGGAGATCGTTCGGTATATGGACGATGCGAATGCTCGTCAGCATAAAAATGTGATGGAACAAGTGAATAAAGCAGTAGCAGCAAAGAGCTTCACACCAAAGCCTCTCTCGCCTCAGGAAGCACTGGCTTGTAAGAAAAGTGCTGCAGAACTTGATGCCAAAAAGGATCGACTGAATGATCTCGAACTCAGGCTTACTTATCTTGATTTTGGAGATCCCAAATCTGAAGAACATCTTCAGAAAGAACGATTATTTACTAAGCTGTCACAAGATTATGCGCTGGACTTAAAACTATATAAATCCGGTTGTAGAGACAGTGTCTCATTAGACTTTCCAACTTTTGAACAGATTTGTAATTCTGATGATCTGATGAACAAAACAGGTTCCGAACCCTCCTCAAAGCAGGGAAACAGATTTTGCAAAGAATTTCCGGATTACGCTCTCAGGATTCAAAGCTAAGTATTTGATTTAACTTTTTCGTACTCTTGTAAGAACACTTATTCTTTTAATAAAATCACTTTTGGTCATGAAAAAACTTCTTTCGCTATCACTCATACTGACTTTTGTAGCCGGTATAGCTAATGCACAGGTTACTCTTAATTACAGTATCAGTTCCGGCACTACCTACTCAACAAAAGTGGTTCTTGAACAGGATATTGCTCAAACCATTATGGGTCAATCCCAAAATGTTGACAGCGACCAAGGCTACGGAATCGAGCTTACTTTTACTGACTTTGAAGATGGCAAGTACATTGTCACGATGGTTTATAATAGTATTATGATAAATCAACCTATGGCAGGTTTGAGTTATGATTCCGAAACTGCCACATCAGAACCTACAGGACCAGCTAAAGCAATTGCTTCGGTTCTTGGTAAAGAGCTTCAATTCACTTTAAGTAAAACAGGAGAAGTTTCAAACGTAACAGGTTTTGAGGCTATGCTGGATTCTATGGCAGTAAATATGGGAATTACTGATGAAACTCAGGCATCGCTTTTTAAGTCTCAAATGTCTTCTCAATATAATACAGAGTCTATGAAGGACCAGCTTAAACGAACGTTGATCATTTTTCCTGACAGAGAACTGAATGAAGGGGATACATGGACGGAAGATCAATCCGTATCTATTCCTTTTGCCATGAATATTCAAACTACATATGAAGTTGCCGGTTATGATGACGAAACAGTTACCTTGAACGTTTCTTCAGATATTTTCACAGTAGGTGATGAAATGAATATGGGCGGAGCAACTATGACTCCCGACCTTACTGGCATCCAATCCGGGACCATTACAATAGATCGAAAAACAGGGTTTGTATTAAGTGCCGGTCATGAACAACTCATTTCTGGTGTTATGAATATGACTTCTCCTCAGGAGATGGAAATACCTATGGAAATCTCAGGTAAAACAGAAGTGGAAGGGTCTATTAAATAATCAGGTTTTCTTTAATTGATAATGATCAGTAATTATCTGAAGTCCGGTTTTTGAATCTTTTTCAAGCTCACTGTTAAGGTGCTCAAAATTAAATTTTTTGAGCACTTTTTTAATGCCTTTATTATTGGTATCGATATAGCCATTAATTGTCACAAGGCCCATTTCATCAAACCCAAACGAGATAGTTGACTGCATGATCTCTGAACCAAATCCTTTTCCCCAAAACTCCGGTAAAACCCAGCAACCAATTTCAGCGGACTGTTCTTGATGGTCCCAATCATTAAATCCGGAAGCCCCAATCCATTCGGATTCTTTATCTTGAGCTTTCCACCAAATTCCTTTTTTCTCATCTATCAATGAACTATACCAGATCATTTGTTCTTGAGTTTCTTCAATGCTGTTAAAGTGAACGCCATAGAACTTTGTCAAAACAGGATCAGAAAGTGCTTTGAATATAAACTTAAGATCATCAGGCTCTATTTTCTTAAATTTTAATATTTTACCGTTCATTCATCCCTCACGATTCCATCAGAAAATATTCATTTATTTTGGCCCAGATCAATTACCCATGCTGTAGATCGTTTGAATATCATCCAGTTGTTCCTGCCTTATCAGGTGTGTCTCCAGCTCCAGTTCCGTTTTCATTTGTTGATTTCGTTCCGGTCCCAAAGCATAGAAGATATTTAACTGTTCCAGTTCATTTTCAAAATACTTTTTAGTGAATTTATCTTTGAAGATTTTCTTTGAAATTAAGTCTTCAAAGTCATCGACCAACTCTTTCGAGTTTCCCAAAAAGAATTCATTTACTAATTTCTTTGAAGCTCTATTTATTTCACAAATAAAACGCATCGGAGCTAATCTGCCCAGCAATTGAGAAGGCAGATAATGTGCACTGTCAATCATTTGGTGTTTCAAGTACAACAACCTTAAAAGAGCTCCCAACCCTTTTCTTACTCTCGCATGACCTTTAAAACAGCCGTAAACTTTTGTGTACTCATCTAAAACTCTCATCGAAAGCCGGAATTCTCTTTTATTTCCCCGCCGTTTTGTTGATATATAATAATACGTTTCCGGTTTCTTGTTAGCGTGATTAAAAGGCGGACGAAGTGAACGAATAAGCAAATTCTCCAAAAGGATAGCATCCATTTCAGATTTACAGATCTCAAACCCAATTCGATCGATCTGGGCGATCATACTCTGCACTTTCTTCGATTTCGAATATCTATAAGAAGTAATTCTCTTAAATAGATCTTTTGCCTTACCTACATAAAGAACTTCGTCTTTTTTACCGTACATGGTATACACTCCGGGCTCATGAGGAGGCAACTCCTCCATGGCAGAGTTAACTCTTTCCTTTTGAGTGATCGATATGGGTTCAAAAAGATCTAAAGTCACTTAATAATATTATGTGAATCGGAATATTTCCTATTTACTGATCTCAAAATTTACTGAGTACACCGTATTTCCCCACACCAATTTTAACACGCCACCACTTCCTTCTTCTTCCACAAGAATAGTAAAGCCTTCGGTGCTGTCTTCTTTTTCAGAAACTGTCATTGGAACTCTGCCTAAATCCCTTTCTTGATCATAGGTTTGTCCATTTTGTCCTGTTTGTTTGTTGATGATAAGTATACCACCATTTTTTTCCGGAATAGTAAACAAAGTGTATTCACCTGCCGGCATTTTCACTTCACCGAATTCCAGATCAGAAGATGTTTTAAAGTGAGTGGCTCTGTTGGCACCGGTTCTCCATCTTTCACCAAAAGGAACAATACCACCAAACAAGTCTCTACCTCTTCTTTGAGGAGATCCATAAGAAACATTAACAACAGTGTTTCCAATTGTGAACTCTGCTTCAATAGCGCCGGATAAAGAACCGAATGGATTCCCCTGTTTGTCTGATGCTGCGAATCTCTTTGCAATACTATTTATTTCGATATCACTTTTTCGTTTTACTGTGAGCTTTCTGGTCGTTTGCGAAGCATCCAGTTCAACAATATTACCGTTCTTATCTACATTAACTCCCATTACTCCGCGTGAAGGGTGGCGAATAGTCATTGAGTCAGTATCAATTTTTGCAACTATAAAAGTAGACGCCCTGCTCCCTGTAAGTAATCTTTGATCAATACTGTCAGCGGTTGTTTCCATCGCGTTATTAAAAGCAATTTCAAAAGGCCAGTGAACCATATCTATAAACGGAAGTATTCCTTCTTCATATCCTGCTTTTATAGTTCTGTAAGAACCATCGTTTGTTAAAACAGATACTACAAGCGAATCTCCGTTTCTTTTATAAGATCTCTCCAGTACACCTTCAGCGTCAAAACCACTTTCCAGATCGAAATCTGTAATGGTCATTTCTTCAATCCCACCACTCTGCGTCAGGCTTAATTCATATGATTTAAGAGAAGTTCTTGGACTCCGGAGTACAACTTTTGCTGAAATCGAATTTTCCGTTTTCTCGAATTTTTCAACAGCTAATGTATCGTTACCTAGTAAAGTAACATATCCTGCATTATTTGAGGTCTCTGTATTGTTAGTGCATGATACAAAAACACATATTGAAGTTACAAATAACCCGATTTTAAACTTTTTCATGATTCTGTTTTTTTCACTTTATAGTTAAGATAAGATCTTTTTTAAAGCAGCTACCTGAACTGGCTTCTTAATAAAGTCTGAAACTTTTTCATCCCATTCAATTTTATACAGATCTTCTGTATTGGTATCCACTCTGGAGCTGATTACAAAGATCTCGACTTCCTTTTCGGCCTTCGATCTGATCGTATCAAATTCTTTTAAAAAATCCCACCCGTTCATTTCAGGCATGTCAATATCAAGCAAAATAAGATCCGGAAGACCTGCGCCGGATTCCATCATCTCCTGTATACCATCAAGTGCTTTTCTTCCATTTTCAAAAGTTGTTACATCATTTTCGGGCAGATGACTTTTAATGATCTTTTTAACCCCAAATGTATACACTTTGTCGTCATCAATTATACAAACGCTTTTTGTCTTGCTCATGTTAATCTAATTTTAAATGTTGTTCCCTTTCCGGGTGTACTTTCAACTTCGATTGATCCTCCAAGCGATTCAATCTGATTTTTTGTTATAAATAACCCAATTCCTTTCGAGTTTTCATTTCCATGAAATGTTTTATACATCCCAAATAACTTGTCCCCGTGTTTTTCCAGATCAATACCTAGTCCATTATCCGAGACTTCTAGGAATGGGTGGCCATTTTTTTCGTAAAGTTCTATGCTCACTTTAGCTTTTTTATCCGGATCTCTGTACTTAATTGCATTCGAGATCAAATTCAAAGTAATACTCTCAAGATATGCCGGATTATATTCTATGGTTAACTCATCATCGATGTTTTCTTCAAATTGTATGTTATAAGACAGAATATCAGATATCAGAATCTCTTTTACCTTTTTGATCATTTCAGCAGGTTTTAATTCTTTCAGATCTTTTTCTGTTTTATACTGCTGATCGATGATTTCATTTAGATCTTCTATAGAAACGTTCAGTCTTTCTGAAGCTGTTTTCAGATAACCCATCAATTCTTCTTTCTCTTCTTCAGACTCCTCCACATCAAACAGCGATAAAAGCATAGAAATATTTCCTGCATGATTTCTAAGGTTATGAGAAACGATGTGAGCAAAATTCAATAACCTTTTGTTTTGCTCGCCAACAATATCCAGCGTTTCATTAAGCTGCATCTCTTTTTGTTTTCGCTGAGAAATATCCGTTACAACAGCCAGTACAGCCGGTTCATCTGATCCCTCTTGCTGGAAAGGAACTTTTATGGTTTGATGGTACACTTCATTTCCGGAAGCATCCATAGATTTAATTTCCGGAATAAATAATGTTTCTCCGGTTTTAACAACCTTTACATCTGCAGCATGATATCCTTTAGCCAACTGCTCCGGAACTCCAAGATCTATATCTTTTTTACCTATGATCTCTTCTTCTGAAAGCCCAAAAAATTCTCGTGTAGCTTTATTGGCCATCAGATACTTTCCGTCAAGATCCTTAACAAAAATAAGGTTCGGAACGTTATCCAAAACAGACTCAAACTGCTTTCTCAATCTGTCATTCAGTTCCGAAATAGATTTCTCTCTGGTAATATCAGACAAGAATCCCGATGATAAAACAGAACCATCTGCCTGTAATTCCGGATTTGCTCTGCCTCTTACCCATCGAAGCCCTTTTCTTGGTAATATAATCCTGTACTCACAACTCCACTCCTGCTGAGTTTTTACAGACCATGTTATGGACTTCATTACCCTTGCAATATCTTCTTTATGAACCAATCTCAGTAATGGTTTTATGCTTGATCTCAAATCCTCAGGCTCGAGCTCCAGCACCTCTCTGATTCCTTCACTTACAAAGGGGAAGCTTACTTTCTCTTTTGCATCAACTCTGTGTAAGTAGAGGAAGCCGGGAGCTTGCTCAGATAGTTTTGTAAATAGCTTATTTCTTTCTTTTAACTCTTCTTCGGCTTCTTTTTGCCGAGTGATATCTCTGATGTAACCGTAGCCGAGAATACTGTTGTCTTTTTCAACTTCCAGAGTTGCATTACCCCTCAGCCATCTCGTTCCTTTTTCAGGGAGTTGAACTCTGTAATCACAATTCCATTCACTTTTTGACTCAACAGCTTTCTTCAAAGAATTTGTGAACCGTTTTCTGTCTTCAGGATGAATTCTGGATCGTATTCCATCAACATTGTCCTTTACATCTGCCGGGTCCAGTTCGTAAATGTACTTAATTCCTTTACTGGCAAACGGAAAACAAGAAGTTCCGTCTTCGTTAAATTTATATTGATAGAAGAAACCCGGAACGTGTTCCGAAAGCCGTTGAAACATTTCATCACTTTCTTTCAACTTCTTTTTAGCGATCTGTTCTTCAGTTATATCTCTGGTAATTCCATAGGTACCAATTAGAACTCCGTTTCCATCATACAAAGGCATTTTACTTGTTGATGCCCACGTCACTTTAGATGCATCATCTGCGTAAACTTCCTTTTCAATTTTGTTAAAAACCGGCTTTTCAGTTTTGATGATTTCCTGCTCATCATTAAATGCAGGTCTGGCATGTTCATCCTCAAAAAAATCAAAATCGGTTTTACCGATTATATCTGATGGATCATCCAACCCAAATTTTTCTGCACAGGCTTTATTAATTTTTATGAACCGACTTTCAAGGTCTTTGAAGTAAACACTTTCACGAATATTATCCATCAAACGCGTAAAAAAGAGTGCTTCTTCATTCAAAGAAAGTGTAAAATCATCCGGAGAGGAACCCAGTTCAGCGTATCCTGCCATCTTACTGATACCACCTTCCCCGTTCCTTTCAATAGCCTCCCCAACCCATTCCACAAAATACTTTGTACCATTGATAGCATGATGAGTTTTTCGATAAAACGGAATCCCTTCGCTTACTTCTGCACTACAAAAAGCTTTAAGAATCTCTCCTTTAAAGTTTTCGGGAACAAGGTCTGCATCTTCACCAAAAAGCTTTAAAAAAGTAAGACCTAGACTCAATTCTTTAGATTGAATATTCCATACCCAACTGGACTTAGGTATCTCTTTTCTATGTGATTCAATCAATTTCATTTAAAGCTATTTGAGTTCCTCCAACATTTTAAGTCTTGTAGCTTCAAATTCATCGCCTTGTTTCCATGTTTGAAGTTTATCATCATTCAAAGCTCTGAAGCCAACCTCAAAAAATAAACGAGTATCTTTAACAGCTCCTGCTATATCCCAATACTCATTAATTTCGTCGTTCACAGAATGATAATTAGCAGCTGAAACACTGTCTACAGTTTCTGCATACCCTTCAGGTTTATTCACAAATTCATTTCCCGGATTCGGAAAAATCGCAGGAATCCCAACTTTTGCCATGTTGAAATGATCTGATCGGTAGAAAATTCCTTGTTCAGGATTGGCATCCGGCTTAACTGTTCTGCCTTGCTCTTCGGCCACTTCCACAACTTTATCAGCTAATGTATTTCTTCCGTAACCGATAATTACCAGGTCATTAGTCTCTCCGTATACATTCATCCCATCCAGATTAATGTTTCCGGTTACTTTTCCGGGATGTACTGTTGGATTCTCCGCCCAATACTGAGAACCGAGCAATCCAACTTCCTCAGCCCCAACAACTACAGCAAGCACGCTTCTTTTTAATTCCGGTTGTATAGATTTATACGCTTTCATTGACTCCAATACCGCGCTAACTCCGGCAGCATTATCTTCTGCACCGTTATTTACCGAATCACCATCAATAGGTTTTGTTATTCCTAAATGATCATAATGCGCTGTTAAAACCAAATATTCATCTTTTAACTCCAGATCAGTTCCTTCAATCTTCGCAATTACATTTCTGGAATTAATATCTCTGTATTCAGCCTCAATGCTTACTGAAAGTCCTGTATTTTTTAATTCAACAGGTTCAAAATCCGGAGAATCCGCAGCTTCCAGCATCTCATCTATATCAAGTCCTGCTTGATTGAACAGAGCTTTACCGGCCTCGTAAGTTACCCAGCCATTCATTTCTGTATTTCCTTTATCCGCATTTTCATCACTCTTCACATAAAAACGCTCTCTGCTCCATCCATTTGAAACTACTCCCCAACCATAACCCGCTGTTGGTGTAGTATGGATTATGATCGCTCCCAAAGCACCCATTTCTTTAGCTTTCTCATACTTATAAGTATACCGACCATAATACAATCTAGTCTTCCCGCCAAAAAGCTCTTCGTCGTATTCAGGGTCATTATTCTTTATGATGATGATCTTCCCTTTTACATCCACTCCTTTGAAATCATCCCAGTTTTCTTCAGGCGCCTGAATTCCGTAGCCAACATACACCAGTTCAGCATCGTTGATGTCTACTTTTTCACTTTGATTTGAAGGCCATGCGACGAAATCCTCAAAAAAAGTAAAGGTGTTAATTGTACTCCTTCTTGAAGGTCTCCGAACTTCCATGGAATGGTTCATTGTTTTTTGTCCTAACAAAGGAAAGCGCTGAACATAACTTCCGTCATCAACACCTGAGGATGCTCCCATGGCTTTGAATTGCTCTACCAAATAATTTACGGTTTTCTCTTCTCCTTCCGTACCGGTACTTCTTCCCAAAAACTCATCCGATGAAAGTGTTTCGATATGATTCATCATACCGCCTTTAGTTATTAATTGAGCGGCATTATCCACTTTCGAATTTGAACAGGAAATTCCGGTTGCTGCAAGTAAAATTAATACAAAAAGCTTTTTCATTGTTAGAGATCGTTGGTTATTCTTTTATCCAACGAGTATAAATACTTTTCGGCACTTTTTTGAATCTGATTAGATACTTTATAGCCTAATTTCGTTAAAACTTTTATTTCATGACATCATTTAGCGGCAAAACAGTTTTAATTACCGGATCAGCCAGCGGCATCGGTTTTATCATGGGGCGAATAGCTCTGGAAAGAGGTGCAAAACATCTTGTAATGTGGGACATCAATTCGGAGTCGCTTTCTGCTTCTGCCGACGAGCTGACATCAAAAGAATATTCCGTATCTACAAATCTGGTTGATGTGAGAAATAAAGAGCAAGTATCTAAAGTATCCGAAGAGGTTCTTAAAGAACAAGGCACTATTGATATACTTTTCAATAATGCAGGAATTGTCGTGGGTAAATCTTTCGCCGACCACTCCTATGAAGACATCGAAAATACCTTAGCCGTGAATTCTTTGGGATTGATGTACGTTGCCAGAGCCTTCTTACCTGCAATGATCGAAAAGGGATTTGGTCGCATTATAAATATAGCTTCCGCTGCAGGATTGACTCCAAATCCGGGAATGACGGTTTATGCAGCCAGCAAGTGGGCCGCAGTTGGTTGGTCAGATTCGCTCAGAATAGAGCTGGAACAGAATCACGAAAACATAAAAGTTCTGACAGTGATGCCAAGCTACATCAACACAGGAATGTTTGATGGAGTGAAAGCACCATTATTAATTCCGTTACTTGATCCTGAAAAGATCTCAGCAAAAATTCTGAATTCCGTTGAAAAAGAAAAAGTCATTCTGAGAGAACCTTTTATGATCAAGCTCAGCCCATTTGTGAGAGGAATTTTACCGGCAAGAATTTATGATTTTGTAGCCGGAAAGATCCTGAAAGTTTACAGTTCAATGAATACATTCACAGGAAGAAAAGGAGCTAAGGATGACTGATCTGCAAATACATCTGGATAGACAAAAAGAATTCTTCCGAACAGGAGCCACGAAAGATATCTCCTTCAGAGTTGAACAGCTTAAAAAGCTGAAAGAAATTCTGGTTGAAAACGAGCAATTACTGATCGACGAAGTTCATAAAGATTTTCAGAAATCTGCTTTTGAAACCTACGTTACTGAGATCGGATTGGTAATTACGGATATCAATTTTGCGTTGAAAAACATTGAATCTTGGACCAAACAGAGATCTGTTTCAACACCTCTTGTAAATTTCCCTTCCAAGAATTTCATAATTACTGAGCCTTACGGATCAGCTCTTATCATAGCTCCCTGGAATTACCCCATTTTGCTTTCGATGCAGCCCTTAGTGGGTGCAATTGCCGCCGGAAATACTGCGATCTTAAAACCATCTGAACTTACCCCTCATACTTCATCTGTTTTAGAAAGGTTGATCTCTGAATCTTTTGATCCTGAATTTTTGAAAGTCATTCTCGGTGGTGTTGAAGAATCTTCAACGCTGGTAAAAATGGATTTCGATTACATCTTTTTTACAGGAAGTACACGTGTTGGCAAAATAATTATGCGCGAAGCCGCCGAGCGGTTAACGCCTCTTACTTTAGAATTAGGAGGGAAAAGCCCTTGTAAAGTTGATGAAACAGCTAATTTGGAAATTTCTGCAAAAAGGATCGCCTGGGGTAAATTCGTAAACGCCGGACAAACCTGTGTTGCTCCTGATTATCTGTTGGTGGAAAAATCAGTAAAAAAGGAATTTTTGGAACACCTTAAGACTGCCATAAATCAGCTGTATGGTGATGAACCGAAAGAGAGCCCTGACTATCCAAGAATTATCAATGATGCACATTTTGATCGATTGGCTTCTCTTTTGAGCGACGGCGAAACTGTAATTGGTGGAGAATCCGATAAAGAAACAAAATACATCGCTCCGACCATACTCAACAATATCTCTCTTGAAGATAAAATTATGCAGGACGAGATCTTCGGACCAATTCTCCCGGTTTTGGATTATACATCAGTTGAGGATTGCATATCCATAATCAATGCTCGTCCCCGACCGCTCGCACTATACATATTTACTTCCAATCAGAAGCTCGAAGATCGCATTTTAAATACTGTTTCGTTTGGAGGGGGTGCAGTAAACGACACCATTGCTCAACTTGGAAATCATCATCTGAGTTTTGGCGGAGTAGGCGCCAGTGGGTTTGGGTCATACCACGGTAAATCCAGTTTTGATTCCTTTTCCCATCAAAAAAGCGTAATGAAAAAACCATTCTGGCCCGATGTTCCAATCCGTTATGCACCGTATGATGATCTTAAATTGGGTTTGGTGAAGAAGGTTTTGAAGTAAATGTTTTAATACCCACCCCCGTCCCCTCCCTAAGATTAGGGAGGGGTGCTCCAAAGGAGCGGGGAGGGTCTGATAAACTCATTTAAATATATTAGTTTACATTCTATCAATGAACAACACATTCAAAGCATATCAGGTAAAAGAGAATAATGATGGATCCTTTTCATCAGAAATAAAACAAGTTCCTTTTTCCGTTTTGCCGAATAACGAAGTTTTGATAAAAGTGCATTATTCATCACTGAATTATAAAGATGGGTTGTCTGCATCCGGAAATAAAGGTGTTACCAAATCATATCCATTTATTCCGGGAATTGATGCTGCAGGCGAGGTAGTGGAAGATAAAACCGGATCTTTCAAAGAAGGTGAAAAAGTGATCATCACCGGATACGATCTTGGGATGAATACTTCAGGTGGATTTGGTGAATACATCAAAGTGCCGGCGGATTGGATTGTTCCTCTTCCTGAAAACCTATCGCTACTTCAATCCATGATCATTGGAACAGCCGGATATACAGCCGCTTACGGAGTTACCCGATTAAAACGGGAATTGATCAAGCCGGAATCAGGATCGGTTGTTGTAACAGGAGCTACCGGAGGCGTTGGAAGCATGGCTGTATATCTTCTTGCTAAACTTGGATACTCCGTGATCGCGGTGACCGGAAAAATGGATCAGAAAGCACTTTTGGAATTATTGGGAGCGGAGAAAGTAATTCACAGAGATGACCTCTATCCGGAGAAAAAAGCGTTGCTTAATTCGGGAATTTACTCTGCCGCTATTGATACCGTGGGTGGAAAAATGCTGGAAGCCCTGATTCCGCAAATGGAACAAGATGGCGCCATTGCCTGCTGTGGAAATATTTTGGATCATGAACTTAACACCAATATTTATCCATTTATCCTTCGTGGAGTAAGTCTTCTGGGTATTGATTCCGGAATTACTAAAATGCCTTTTCGTTTAAAAATCTGGGAAATGCTTAATGAGACCGCCGGTGATTTTCCTAAAGAAGCTTATTCGGTTGTTTCTCTGGATGAACTAGACGATGAAATTGAAAAAATACTCGCAGGAAAGCAGGTTGGAAGAACTGTTTTGAGGCACGAAGTGTGACTCGACCGGCTCCCATATACTCTCTAACAATTTGTAAATTTTGAACTTACTCATTTTTACGAGTGTTAGATTGAACTAATTTCCACAAATTAATGCTTTTTATGTAGTATTTTTATCAAATGATACAAAACGCTACCACCTTTAAGGAGTAGAAAAGTATGATGTCCAAAAATGTTTTATTTATCGGAGAGAACTCTGGATCTAAGTGGATTCTTGTTATGCTCATAGTTGCTTGCCTGAGTATCAGTTGTACTGAAACCCAGGAGGCACCGAAACAAGAGATATCCACTTTAGCCACCATTACCGAGCCTGTTAAAAGAGATTATGCAGAAATTAAAAACACAGGTATACTTCGGGTAATTACAAGCTACAGCTCCAGTACCTATTTCCTGCACCGCGGTATTCAGGCTGGCTTTGAATATGAGTTGATCAAAAACTTTGCTAAGGAACATGAACTGGCTTTGGAAGTGATCATAATAGGTGAAAACGAAAATCCTTATGATCTTCTGAATTCCGGAGAAGGAGACTTGATCGCCGCCAGTTATACCATCACAGAAGAGCGAAAAGAAGTAGTAGATTTTACCCGGCCTTATAATATGGTTGATCAAATAGTTGTGCTGTCAGAGGAATTAGGTCAGGAACCTGAAAGCATTACTGACATGAGTTCCATTCCGATTACCGTTCGACGTAACAGTTCATACTATGTAAAACTAAAAGAGCTTCAGGACGAAGGGTTTGACCTTACGATCAATGTTGTAAGCGACGACATGGACACCGAAGCGCTGCTTTTTCAGGTTGCAAATGGAACGTATAGCGCCACCGTAGCTGATGACAACTTTTTTCAAGCCAGTAATAAATATATGGACGGTCTTGTTAAAGGTCCTATGATCGCGGAAAATGATACCATCGCTTGGGCGGTAAGAAAAAATGCGCCTGACCTGATAACTAAATTCAATAAATATTTATACAAGCATTTTAGATTCAGTAATGACGGTATTCCAAAAAGATCAGCTTTTCTGAATGTGCTCCGGAAAAAATATTTTGAAGGCAGTACTCCTGTAGCAGATTATTTCACACCTGATATTGAAGTTCAGCGATTTGGAGGAATTTCTCCTTACGACAGTTTACTGCAAACCGTGGCTTCGGAATTTGATCTGGATTGGGTGATGTTAACTTCTATTGCTGCACAGGAATCTAAGTTTGATCCTAATTCCGAAAGCTGGGCCGGCGCCGTTGGAATTATGCAGGTTCTGCCACGATTTTCTGAAATTCCACTGGAGTCTTTATACGATCCTGAAATAAATATCCGTGAAGGAGCCAGAATTCTGAAAGAACAAATGGATCATTATTCTTATATGGATTCTACTTCTCAATGGCAGTTTGCGCTGGCTACTTATAATGCCGGTCCCGGTCATGTTGCCGATGCACGTCGTTTGGCTATTGACCACAATGATGATCCTAACGAATGGGAAAGCGTTTCTAAGGCCTTACTCAGACTTATGCAGCGTAAGTATTACCAACATGCCCGCTACGGGTTTTGTCGCGGAATTGAAACGGTTCGTTACGTAAATGAGATCACCAACCGATCAAATACCTACGAAGCTATTCTCGCCTTATCCCAAAGCAGAAACGACTCTTATCCCGGGGTTTTAGGATTTAAAACGATTAATTGAGGTTACTGTTTTTACCTCATCTAGTTCAAGCGTCCCGCTTGGACGGATAAGTTTGCTAAAATACACACGTACGACGCTTGCGTTAGTTTGGGGTCTCAAGTAGAGCTTTGAAAACTAGAAAAAATTATAGAGCAGGGAATTGGTCTTTAAGATGCTGAATATATTCTCCGGGGAAGTCTACTTCTTTTTTGGGAATGAAATAAGCATCAAGAATCAATGTAACCAAAGGCCCAATGATAAAGTACGTCATTACAAATAACGTATCATAACCTACAGCCAAAATTTGACCTACAGCAATTCCCGCCATAAATAAATTCAAGAGATTTATGATACGAACCCATTCGGGAGCTTTTTTAAAATTAGGAACAGTAATTTTCATAATTCTGGGATTTACGTTTGTAATCAAACCGTCTAACATACTCTATACGAATCGTAATCTATATAATTCTAGGATAATGTTCAGTTTTTCCTTCCGAATCTTATTTAAGCGTCCTGCTTCAAGTCATTCAGTAGCGTAAGCCGGAATCTAATTTTTAATTATGATTTTCTCTTAAATCACAATCTGGACCCTCTGCATTCGCCGGAGGATGACTTGGTGTCGAATAAATTTCTAAGTTTAAACTCTTCCAGAGTTTGAAACGAGCTAGATTTTAATCCTGTGATTCCATAACTCTGGAAGAGTTACTAATAAAAGATAAGCCCTACTCATCCACCTTCAGCACAATCGTAGTAATATCATCGTACTGAATGTTATTGGAGAACGCATTGATATCCGTAATGATCGCATCCTGAATTTCCTGAGCGGTTTTATCTCTGTTCTTTCGGATGCATTCTTTCAATCGATCCGTTTCGTATTCTTCGGTTTGCTCAGGGTTCATCGCTTCCGTAACTCCGTCTGTAAAGAACACGATCAAGTCACCGGGTTTAAGATCAATTTCAGCACTTTCGTAAGGCATCATGGTTGGCATTGCGCCAAGAATTACACCGCCTTCTTCCAGCAAAACCGGCTCATCCGATCCTTTTCGGAATAAAATCGGCGGGTCGTGTCCGGCATTCACATATTTGAACTTGGTTCCGTTATCAGAAATAATTCCCCAGAAAAAAGTAATGAATTTATCCGGCGGAGTGTTGTTGTAAATAATATCATTGATGCTTCCCGTAGCCTCGCTCATGGTTACATCGATCGGAGCCAGAGCATGCAACATAGATTGCAGATTCGCCATTAGTAACGAAGCAGGAACTCCTTTCCCGGTTACATCAGCAATAGCCACTAAATGATTTTTCTCCGGAGTTTCTATAAAATCAAAATAGTCTCCACCAACCTGTCGCGAAGAAATATTTATAGCAGCAAGATCAAAGCGATCAATCTCCGGTAACGGATCGGGCAACAATCCGATCTGAATATTCTTTGCCAGATTTAATTCTTCTTCCATTCGTTGTTTTTGAAGGCGCTCGTCAAGCAACAACGATTTTTGAATGGTAAGTAGCGCTAAATTCCCCAATGATTGCAGGAAGTTAACTTCCTCGGGACCGTATTCCTGTTTATTGCCTCGAAGTCCAACGCCCACCACTCCGATCTTTTCGTTCTGAAATTTCAGCCCGATCACCAATCGGATATTATTTTCGTTCAAAAATTCACAATCAGAATTTTCCGAAATATGAGTAACATCATCCAGCTCAAAAAGCTTATCCAGATCTTCTTTGGAAGGTTCATCTTTTATCCCGCTGATTGAAACAATAGACTTCTCATCATCCACATCCAAAGCGAAGAAGAAAGTTCGAATCAACATTTGTCCAAGCATCGCAAATTTGAAAACCCGGGCAATTTCGTCACGATCCACCATCAGATTAAAATCCTTACTGAGTTCCAGCAAAGTATTCAGATCATGAACCTTTCTGTCCAGGCGCCGATTGATATGACGCATTTCCTTAAACATTCTAGAATTAGCGATAGCAACAGAAGAGATAATGGTAAGACTCTCAATAAACTCGATCTCTCGTTCTGTAAGCTCTTGTTTGGTTCCTTTTGGTCCAAGACACAAAAACCCAATATGATGATTGGTCGTTTTGAGATTAAAAAGAATACTTTCTTTTTCTATTCCGATCTGTTCAAAAACAGAAGCATATTTCTCGCCATGTAAAACAGAGGTTTCCAGATCTTCATCTGTAAAATCTATAGGTACTTCATCGTCTTCTTTCAGCCAGCCACGTCCTTTTGATCTGGAGGCGAAATACACATTTTCACCGGGTTTAAAGATCAGTATCATCCCTTTGGTTACTAATAACTTCCCCATTGTTATCAGTAGCAGATTGTTTAAAACAAAGTCAGGATCCTGAGACTCAATTAATAATCGGCTTGTTTCTAAAAGCGTTCGAAGTTCAAACCGACTGTGCCGTTCATCAAGATTTGCGGAAGAACTCACGGCATCATAAGTGTTTTATCATTCGGATTTCATTCATATGTCCGGAACGATTGTACTGAACATTATCCATCAACTTACGGATCAGATAAACTCCCATACCGCCGCGTTGTTTATTTTTAATTCTTTCTCTGATATCCGGCTCGTTATATGCTTCCACATCAAAACTTTCACCTTCATCTTTAATGGAGATCCACAGTTGAGAATTATCTGAACCCAGCTCTATTTCTACGGGCTTTGCAGGAATGTTTTTATAAGCGTGCTTTATAATGTTAGTGTAAGCTTCATCAACAGCCAGACGAATATTTCCTATTTCTTTTTCGGACAAACCTAGTCTTTCGGCGTGTTCAGCAACAAAATCACGTACTTTTGCCAATTGAGACGTTGAAGCCTCAACTGATAAAGAGTGTATGTTGTTAGAGGTTGCCAAAATATACTAGTTGTTGAATCCGGTTAATGCTTCACTTTCGTCGTCATGAATATCATACAGGGTCGGGAATCCGAGAAGATCAAATACATTGTATACTCGCTCATTCATATTTGTGAGCTTAATATCGCCACCCATTCCTCTTACGTCTTCAATGTATGCCATAAAAACACCTAAGCCTGCGCTGGCGATGTAATCCAGGCCTTTACAGTTTACGATGATACAAATTTCGTTTTGGTCGATTAGAGATTTGAGAGAGTTTTCGAGCTGAGATGCAGTATGGGCGTCAAGTTCGCCACTTATATCAAGTACACGAATGTTATCAACTTCCCGTATAGAAATACCAAAGTTTTTCATTCTTGTGGGGTTTTAAAAGTTATTGAGAGTTAAATGCATTCCAATAATAGTGTAAACTTGAGAATATGAAAAATAAATAAGGTACACGATTACGGAAGCTGGAAAAAAAGGTTACAAAAAAATAGCCCCGCACATGTTTCGGATGTGAGGGGCTGACTATTCATCAAGAGAGACGCTACTTGAGCGTACCTTTAATTACGTAAATGCCTGGCAGATATACAACTAAAATTCCAGACAATTAAAATTGATCATCTTACCTTGGAAACCCAGTACCCTGAGTTGATCTCTTTAGCAAGTTCTGCGCCTAAGTTTGCGGCTTCTTCTTTAGAACCAAAGAATCCGACTCTGACCCTGAACCATACATCACCGTGTTCTTCTTCACCGATCTTTACGGTGTAAGCGCTGGGATAATTTCTATCAGACCATTTTGCAATATAGCCTTTGGCTTTGTCTTCAGACCGGAAAGCACCAACCTGAACTGCATATTCTCCATTTTCCATGAAAGAGTAACCAACAGTTTCTTCTTCCATCTCTTCCGGAGCTGATTCATCGGACTCGGTAGATTCCGTGTTATTTTCTTCTTCCAGACGAGCCATTTCTTCCGCAATCTGTTGTTGCTGAACTTTTCTAAGCGAGTCCATACGAGCTCTTTCCTTTGCTCTTCTTTCTTCTTCCGTTTCACCACAGGCGGTAATTATGGTAAAACCAAGCACTGCAAATAATAGTTTAACTCCAATATTTTTCATGATGTAGATAGTTTTATTAGCGGGTAATTTTCTTATTTATTTAACTTACGTTTTAACGGCTTGTTTCACAAATAATGAAAGAAAAAACAAGCCATTCAATTATATAAAGCTGTATCTTATTCAGAATGAATCTACTTAAAAGACTTTTTGTTTGAATCATTATGAATACCTCAATAGTAGAAATCAAAAATATTTCAAAATCGTTTACAAAGAACAACCCCGTTGTAAATGATGTTTCGTTTGATGTAAAATCAGATGAGATCTTTGCGTTGTTAGGTCCGAGCGGGTGCGGTAAAACCACTACTCTACGGTTAATTGCAGGTTTTGAGTATGCCGATTCCGGGTCCATTACGATCCAAAATAAAATTGTTGAGCAGGATAAAATTCACATCTTACCTCAGGAAAGAGGTGTGGGATTCGTATTTCAGGATTATGCGTTATTTCCGCATATGACAGCCATTCAAAATGTAGCTTTCGGCTTAAAAGACATCCCCAAAAACAAAAGGGAAGTATATGCCGAAGAAGTTTTGTGCAGAACCGGAATGGAAAAATACAGAGACAGAACTCCTGATGAGCTATCCGGTGGACAACAACAAAGAGTGGCTTTAGCTAGAGCTATTGCTCCCAAACCAAAGCTGGTGTTAATGGACGAACCTTTTTCAGGATTGGATGCCATGCTCAGAGATTCAACCAGAAAGGAAGTAAGAGCTGTTCTGAAAAAATCCGGAATGAGTGCCATCTTGGTGACTCACGATCAGGAAGAAGCACTGTCATTTGCCGACCGGATAGCTGTTATGAACAATGGAAAGATTGAGCAGATCGGAACTCCCGAAGAAGTTTATTATCAGCCAAAGACGCAATTTGTTGCTCAATTTTTGGGCAGAACAAATTTATTCCGCGCTTATGCCAGTGGTGGTAAAGAAGTAGATACTCAGTTCGGAGAAGTTCGAATCAATAAAAATGCAGAAGGACTTATCCTGTGCTCCATTCGCCCGGAACATCTTGGAATTGCTAAAGCTGAAGTTGAGGAAGATTGTGGGACTATTATCGGAAGAGAGTTCAGAGGCCACGATATAACTTATTACGTACTTTTCAGAGGCGACCGCTATATTGTACACACCGACAACCGCGATATCTTTGAATTAGATGATAAGGTTATTATGAAACCTTTGGAAAAAGCTATCGTTCTAGAACAAAACAAAGCAATACAATAATATTATGGGACTTTTTGATTTTCTTATCTATTTACTAATCGCTGCAATTTGTGGTGGAATCGGACAGAGCTTAGGTGGTTTTAAAATTGGGAGCGGAGGTTGTCTTATCTCAGCCGGGGTCGGATTTATCGGTGCTATACTTGGTAAGTGGATCGCTGTAGAACTGGATCTTCCCCGCTTTTGGTCAGTTGAGATCGGAGATAGTCAATTTCCTATAATTTGGTCTATTATTGGAGCTGCTATTCTTTCAGGTGTTCTCGGAGCTGTTTTAAAAGGGAAGAGTAAGCTTAAATAGTTTTTTAGTTTTAAGAGCCTTAACTGTATAATTTTGTACGGATTGTTTCGTATCCATTGAAACAATAGATCTCAAATTCAGTAAAGATGCCGGAACAAAAAAAGGCTATGCTCAAAAAACTATTACTACTTTCTTTCATTTTTCTTACTTCAACATCTGCATTTGCTCAAATCCGTATTGACGGCATAGTAGCAGATGCGAAAACCGGTGAGCGTCTACCTGCGGCACATGTTATCATTGAAGGAACTTATACCGGAACAATAGCTAACGAAGACGGGGAATTCAGCCTGATAGTCCGTTCTTTCCCTGCCACTATCGTGGTTCGATATATTGGATTTGAGACTCAAAAAAGGACTATTGACAGAAATCATACCGGACCGCTGGATTTTCTATTGAAAGAATCCGTTGCTGAAATGGAACAGCTTGTAGTAACCACAGAAGATCCCGCAATAGCAATTATGAAAGAAGTGATTGCAAGAAAAAAGATCTGGAGAGCGAAACTTACTACCTACAAAGCAGAAGCCTATTCCAGACAACAACTTTTAAATGATACAACAATCGTTTCTGTTACTGAAAGTGTTTCTGAAGTTTTCTGGGACAGAAGAAGAGGTCCGCGAGAAGTCCTTAAATCCCGGAGACAAACGGCAAACATGGAAGGTGCCGATAACTTTGCAGGGGTAAGTTATTTACCTAATTTCTATGATGATGAACTGGATATCGCAGGTTTTGATGTAGTTGGAATCACAGATGAAAGAGCTTTAAAGTATTACACATTTAAACTTGTCGACTTCACCAGTATTGACGATAAAATTGTGTTCGAGATATCTGTTGAACCCAAACGTAAACTACAACCTCTTTTTGAAGGGACGATCTTTGTGCTTGATGAAGATTTTGCTCTTTTATCTGTTAAGCTAAAGCCGAATAATGTTATTGTTTTTCCTCCTCCGGTTCAGGATTTCAACTTATACTACGAGCAACAGTTCAGTAATTTTGGTGGAGATTTCTGGCTACCGGTAGATGTACGGATCGATGGCTTAGTCGAAGTTGGGATTGTTGGTTTGAGATTCCCACCAATTGGTTTCCATCAGGTTTCCAAAATGAATAATTACCAAGTTAATGTGTCTCTTCCGGATTCTCTTTATAAAGACAATAGCCTTTTTAGTATAGACTCAACTACAATTAACAAACCCGACTCCATTTTTACCAACACCGTTGAACCGGTTCCTTTATCATCCAAAGAAGAAGCCGCTTATAAAACCTTGGATAGCACAGCTACTCTTGAGAAATCCTTCCGGCCAAAAGGGTTTTTAACCCGCTTTATAGATTGGGATGAAGAAACTGAAGATGGTGAAACAACTGTCTCAGTAGGAACAAGTTCCGCAGAAGGAGGAAATACAGGTAACAGAACAAATCGTAAAAATGGCTTTGCTTCTAAATTAACAGCCAATCTCTCACCTATTGGTCGTTTCAACAGAGTTGATGTTTTTAACATAGGATTGAAGCATCAACAAAGATATTACAACAGGAGACTTGAATCATCTGTTAATTTCGGCTATAGTTTTGGCTATGAAGATTATGCTTATGGAGCTGGTTTAAGCTGGTGGCCTCTTAAAAATACCAGAAGGTTTGTTGTATCTGCGAAATACCATGCCGACACATTTAACAGCTACGACTCGGATCTTTATGGCTTAACCTTAACCAGTGTTATGCCTCTTTTAGGTTTTGATGATTACTTCAACTACTACAGAAATGAGCGACTGGAAATCGGAACAGGATACAGACCTCCTCGACACAGGTTTACATACAGATTATACTATAATTACGAAGAACACAGCTCCATCAATTTTAAAACCAGCTATGACATATTGGGCAGGGATAACCTCCAACGGATAAACTCTCAAATTGAAGATGGAACTTTAAGCGCTTTTCGGTTACAAATTTCTCGTGGTGACCTAACCAATAATTTTGGAGTAGTTGAGCTCAATGGTGCAAGTTTTAGCGTGGAACAATCCGCCAAAGCTATTGGCAGTGATTGGGATTATACCAGATTTAAGATCAACCTTTTTAAGCGGTTCAATACTCTCTATAAAAAACGATTCTTTCCAAATACTCTGGATATTCGGGTAAATGCCGGAACGTATTTAGGTGATCTGCCTGTCCAAAAAAATGGTGCTTTAGATGCTTCTTTTGGATATATAACTCCTTTCGGAGCTTTCAGATCCAAACGATATATTCCTTATCAGGGAGCAAGTTACTTTGCAGTTAATGCAGAACATAATTTCCGTAGTGTACCACTGGAAATGCTTGGATGGAGAAACGCTCCTAAAACAGGTCTTTCAATAATTGCCTTTGCAGGTGTCGGAAAAACCTGGAATTCCTCTTCAAATATTACTCAGTTTGGAGTAAGCGGAACTAATGATCTCCATCTTGAAGTTGGTGGATCCGTAAGTAATATCTTCAATCTCTTCCGTTTCGATCTTGCTTTCAGAATTGATGAGCCCGGTGTTTTCCCCGGAGTTAGTGTAGCTAGGTTTTTCTGATTCCCAAATATAAAGGCATAAAAAAAGGCGAACCAAATGGCTCGCCTTTTCAAATTGAACTAATTCAATTATTTAATTCTTTGGAGAATACTTTAGAGTACTAATCGGGTGTGATTCTGCACGTCTGTTAGCTTCACAACCTCTTTCTTCTGTTTCGTCCATACAAGCAACCGGTGCTTTACCAAGTCCTCTTGATTCAATTCTGTCAGCTGAAATTCCATTAGTTGTATAGAAGTCCACTACTGATTTAGCACGACGTAAACTAAGTCTCAAGTTGTACTGATCTCCACCAACATGATCGGTATAAGCATCAACACGAACTCTGAATGCAGGAGCATTTTGAAGAAGCTCAACATTCTCTGCTAAGTTTGCTGCAGCTGCATCGGAGATATTTGAACGATCAAAACCAAAATTAATAGTATTGAAAGCATTCATATCGATGTAAACAGGGTCAGAGCCATCCATTGGGTTTGTTCCCATTTCAAGTTCCTGGCCATCAGTGAAACCGTCACCATCAGAATCAGGATTATTTGGGTCTGTTCCGTGAGTATTGATTTCATCTACATCAGATACACCGTCGCCATCTGCATCGCCATTAGCGTCATTTGGATCCGTATTGTAAGTATTTACTTCATCACCGTCACTAAGACCGTCGCCATCTGAATCAGCGTTGTTAGGATCGGTATTATAAGAGTTTACTTCATCGCCATCACTGAGACCATCGCCATCAGAGTCAGCATTTAAAGGATCGGTGTTATAAGTATTAACTTCGTCACCGTCTGTAAGACCGTCGCCATCAGTATCAGCATTGTTAATATCTGTACCAAGTTCTGTTTCTTGCTCGTCAGTTAGTCCGTCGCCATCAGTATCAACTGGTACTACTACTTCCGGTTCACTAGATTTGCAACCTGCTTGGAATACAACTCCACCAACCAGAAACAGCGCAAGGACTAATAAATGTAATGTTCGTTTCATATTAGGAGAACTCCTATTAGAGTTAGTTTTTATTTAGGGTTTAATTATAAATTCTGTCTAAAATAATCATACTATCGCGTCTATCAAACTAAAATGCTCTATTGCTAGGATTATTTTTTTGCATGCCATATATTTGCACTCGTTTTGGGGCTATAGCTCAGCTGGCTAGAGCGTCGCGCTGGCAGCGCGAAGGTCCAGGGTTCGAATCCCTGTAGCTCCACATCTTTTAAAGGTTAAATTGCAGTAAATCATTCATTTTTTCAATTATTAGAACTCTATATAATTTTTAAAAAAAATGGAAAGCTAAGCCAGTTTTAGTATTATATATCCATATAAACAACAAGGGATGGATTTATGTATACACAAAGCGTTAAAAATATATCTGCTTTTTTAGTCTTACTAGCTGTTATTTTTTTTGTTCCCAACAAAAAAGCAATAGCACAAAATCAAACATTAAGTCTTGAGATTGAAGTAAATGACATTCTGTCGAATTCACAGTTTATTGGCCTAACTAATCTAGGTTTAGACAGTGAAGGCCGTGGGCCTGTTCTGGTTCAAAGCTTTATACAGAACCTGACTACTGAAGTAATAGACAACCTTCATCTTGAAATAAGAGTGTACGCCGGGAAAATTGGCGAAATTGTAAATGTTATAACCCGCCCCAGAACTCCTTTTTCTCTACAACCCATGCAATCAATCTATGTTACTAATAATACACTCTCTGAAGATGGGGTTCCGGGTATTACCGAAAAGGTAAAGTTTGATGGCGGTCTTACAGTTGCAGGTGATGAATTTATTGAAAGCCTAGACGGCTCAACTACTTTGCCGGCCGATATTTACTCAATAGAGATAATCGTATTCAAGCAAACAAATGAAACAGGCAGAGTGGATTTGATTTCTGCAAGTGCAGAAATAGGTGGCGCTGTCCCTGTTTCTGAGTCGGTAGATTTTTTCCTTAGAACACCGGGTGATGTAACTGATGCTAATGTTGAAATTACTAATCCCTATCCTCAATTCAGCTGGGAAGGTGAACAAGGAATTGAATATAGATTGCTTGTTGTGAAAACTTCTGAAACGGATAGCCCTGAATCACTACTCCAAAGCGCCAGAAGTTCCGCACCTCCTTCTGAAGGCGGATCCTTATTGCAGTATGAAAACCTTGATGTTAGAATTACAGGCGAAACGTTTCAGTATCCTTCATCGGGAGCCGTTCCTCTTGAAGCAGGACAAACTTATTATTGGCAGTTGAGTACTTCGATTCAGTCAGGAGTTAATTTCGAAGAAAGAACATCAGAGATCTGGAGCTTTAAATTAGCTGAACCTGAAACAACAGAGCCAACTATTGTAATCACCGAAGAAACAAAAAAAGCTATTATCAATCTTGTTGGAAACGGAAGGTTCGAGAATCTCGTAAGCTCAGGTTACACCGTTGAAAGTTTTCAAATTGATGGTGTTACCTATTCAGGGAGTCAGGCTTCTATAATTCTAGCAGAGTTGCTTAGAAAAATCGAAGCCGGCGATATAGTTTTAAGCGAGGGTAATTAATATGTCTGTTAGAAAAGCACGCCCTTACTTCCTAGCTGTATTATCTTTAGTTGTTCTGATTGGAGCACTTAAAGTGGAGTTTGAGAAGAATGACCGTCCACTTGCATTTGTTAAAAGGTTTAAACCGAACGTTGATGTAGAGAATAAAAGTGCAGATCGCTCAAAAAGACTTGATTTGGATAAAGACAGAGGAGAGCAACTCTTTGATGGTGATACTTTAAGAACCGATTCTGAAGGATACGCTCTCGTGGTGTTTATGGATAAAAGCATCGCTAAAGTAAAACCTCAATCTTTGCTGATTGTTCGCGGAGAAACCGAACGCACCTCTAAAAGAACGAATACAAGAATTGACCTGAGCCTAGGTGAGATATTTTTAAATGTAGAGCCTCAGGGTAATAATGATTTTGAAGTTTCAACCTCACGATCATTGGCATCTGTTAAAGGAACAGAATTTGGCAGCAATTCTGACGGATATGTTTGGGTTAAGGAGGGGCAGGTAGATGTAACTGCTTTACAATCCGGTGAAACAGTGTCTTTATTTGAGAAAATGTATGCACAGGTTAATGAAGGTGCTAATGAGATTGAATCCGGGACTCTCTCTGATGACGAAATTATTGATTTGGACGGCGGATATGATGAACTGAATGAAGATCTGATTAAAAAACAGATCAAATTCCGTTTTAAAGATGCAAATGGCCAAATTCGGGAAATAACCATTGATTACTACGAAAAAGGTAACTAGTTACTTTTAGGTTTGTGTATGTTTAAAGGAGATTTATGCTAAGCTGGGTACTTAGAATTTCGGCACTATGTGTTTGTTTTATTTTTATACAAACAAATTTGCTTGCTCAATTTACAGTCCAACATCAGGCTCCAACTGCTTTTGTTAGAGCGGAGCCGAATGCATTGGAGTTTATTGTTCCCGGCATAAATCAAAATGATGTTCAGGAAGCCACTCTTTTCTTTAATTTTGATCAAGGAATCGGCTTTCAACAGCAGGAAGTTATTTTCCAAAATGGAGTATTTAGCACAAATCTTGAAATCAATGATCTCAACTCTTCCAGTGTAGAATATTATTTTCAACTTAATCTTACTTCAGGATCTCAAGTCTTTTATCCGGAAAATTCCCCAACAGAAAACCCGATCCGAGTCGATATTGTTAGTGCAAACAATCAACAATCAACTGAAAGTGTTAAGAGAAACGATAATATTGAGTTTAATATATTATCACCGGAAGCCGGGAATGCTCTTGCACCTAATGATGTAGTCATTGCAATCGCTCTTTATTACGACATCAATGAAATTGACCCCGGGGAATTTCGCCTTTTTATTGATAACAGAGATGTTACGGAGCTAGCCGATACGAGCGATTACTTCATCTCCTATGTGCCTAAGAACCTGAAAAATGGTCGCCATACAATAAAATTACAATATCATACAGAATCTGATGTATTTCTTATCACAAGTTGGGACTTTGATGTTGTTGACCCTTCAAGTGCAAGATCTACCGGATTTGATAGTTCAAACAGAAACCGACCTGCAGGCAGAATTGAGCTGGGAGCAAGAAGTCAAAAAATAGCCGGTAATTCTAATGATGCATATACCGCCCGGACAAATATAGCCGGAAATTATGGTCTTTTTCGATATTCACTAAATGGGTTTTTCACATCTCAGGAATCAGACCGCTTGCAACCACAAAATAGATATGGAGCAGATCTGCAACTTGGTAAATGGTTACGGTTTAACGCCGGACACGTATATCCGAATATAAGTCGATTTACAATTTCAGGGAGGCGGGTCTTTGGGATTAATACTCAGGCAAATCTTTTGAAGGACAATTTCAATGTTCAGTTTGTGTATGGTGAAGTAAACAGAAAAATTAACAACCTGTATTCAGAAGTAGACAGAACTGAAATTACGGATGGTAACAACAATGTTGTTGATACGACCTATACACTTCAGTTCCAGGATCTCGGGAAAGGAACATTTACCAGAAAAATCACAGCAGGTAGAATTGCGTTGGGTAACGAAAGACATTTTCAAATTGGTGTCCATGCCATGAAAGTAGAAGATGACACGGCTTCCATATTTAATGTGCGAAACTTTAATACTCTTCTTAATGCTCCCCCGTCATTATATTCGAATTTGGATCAGGGTGATTTCCAAAAACTTGAGAACAACCCTGAGCTGTTACAGATACAAAATGGTAGCGTACGACCACAAGGAAATTTTGTAGCAGGTACCACTTTAAAAATGGGGTTCGCGAAAAACAGAATCCGGCTAGAAAGTGAAACAGTAGCCAGTGCTTTAAATAATGATATTTATGGAGGCCCTTTAACTGTTCAGGGAGCTGATGATCTGGGGTTTGATATCACTCAGGATGATGCAGATCTGCTTGAAAGTCTTTCGCAACTGATCATTATCAATGAAAATATGAATATCCTTCCAATACGCGTTAAGGATTTTAATACGGATAGCTCTGAAGCAGAGCCTTTTTTTCCAACGAGTATATTGGGCTCGAACACGGAGTTTTCAATTAACTATCCATCCAACAATTTTAAACTACAATACCGTTGGGTTGGGCCTAACTTTAGCTCACTAGCCAATTCTACTGTTCGGAAAGATATTTCCGGCTTTACAGCTTCAGACAGATTCAGGATGTTCAAAAATCGACTTTATGTTACTCTGGGCTATGAGACATTAGAAGACAATGTGACCAATAATAAAAGTGCGACTACCGAATCAAATACCTACAGAACTAATTTGAGCTGGTACCCTGTTTCCAGAAAACTTCCCAGAATGAGTTTTGGGTTCAGGTTCCGCGACAGAGAAAATGGTGTAGCAAGGTTCAATCCGAATGTAGATCCTGAATTCGAAAAATCTGCCGTTCAAAACTTTGTGATAAATGTAGATGAATCAGGAAACATTGATACCTTGGTTACCCCTGTTCCCAAGCAGAGTAAAACCTTAAATTTAAGCGGCTCTTTAACTCAACAATTCGATCTTTTTAATATCATCCATGATGCATCTTTAAGTTTTAACAATTTGAGTACCAAAGATGATGTTTTTGCATTTGGAGATGTTAGTAGTTCTGCAGTCTCATTTAACATTACCAGTAGATTTAATACTATAAGACTTAGAACTCAACTTGGATTAACTTTTAATAATACAGAAACAGGAAGCGGACAAACTGATATTGATATTTTTGGGCTGTATGGTGGTGTAAGTTATTTTCTTTTGGATGGTAAACTCAATATAAATGGAAGGCTAGCAATTACAAACAATACCTCCCGAACGCGTTCATTAATTATAGAGCCCGATGTTGCAGATGACGATACTCCTGAGAACGATTATTTTATATTATCCCCGAACATCACCGAATCTGACTTTAGCACATTTGTAATACAAGCAGGAGCTCAATACGATATCAATGAATATCACTCATTTATTTTTGATTCGAATTTCACTAATGTGTCAGGCATAGGAAGCTCCAACGACAGCATCGTTACTCTTCGCTATTTATTTAATTTTTAGCTGAATGCCATCTAAGAAATCCAGACGTAAACCTTTTGGTATCTACCTCTTAATTGCCGGACTGGCATTTCTTATATCCAGTTTTCTTTCAAACATTCCAACTTTCCGCTCTGTTGAACTAGATTTTCGTGATTTACTCTTCGAAATAAGAGGTCCTTTATCAGTTGAAGATTCCCCCATCGTTCTTATTCCGATAAGTGATGAAGCAGATTCTGAAATTCCTCAAAAATATCCCTGGCCAACTCATGTATATGCAAAATTGATTGAGAACCTTAACAAAGCAGGAGTAGAGGTTATTGTATTTGACGTGATCTTTGACCAGCCGGATCAGTACGACCTAAAGAATGACACTCTTTTTGCAAATGCACTTAAAAAATATGGAAATGTTGTTCTTGCAGGAGATTTCAGAGAAGAAGATTATGAAGACGGAAAGTCGCAGACAACGCTTTTTCCTCAGCAACTTCTTCAGGCTAATAACCCCAATCCGGTTGGCTTAGTAGATGTTAATCCAAATACTGATGGAGCTATCAGAACGTATTCTTTTGGCACTACTTTCAACAGCAAAGACTACTATAAGTTGGGGATCGAAGCTTTGATAATTTATGACGGAATTAGCAGAGACTCGGTAAGCAGTGTAGATGATAATACCTCACTCCATTTTCAGTTAGGAAACCACCGTATCCGAAAAGATGCCATCAACTCTTTTATCATAAACTATTACGGTGAAGAAAGTCATTTCCCTGTTTATGATTTTGCAGAAGTAATTGATGATGCAGACTACACAACTACAATGGAAAGGGATGCAGGTTTTGATATAAATGCATTCGACGACCCTGATTTTGAAGAAGGCTGGCTTTACGAAGGTGTTTTTGAAAATAAGATCGCAATTATAGGTGCAACCATGCCCGCCCTTAAAGATTTCTATAAAACTCCCCTCATGAAAACGGAAATCAATTCTTTAGGAGAGAAAGAAGAGCTTTTACGCCCGGGGTATGAAATCCATGCACATGCCATTCAAACTATTTTGGATGGCAACTATATCAGCAGACAAAGCGCTACTACCGTACTTCTGCTTATGGCTCTATTTTCTCTTCTTTTGGTATTGATCAATCGGTTCTTCGGCCCGATTTGGGGTGGAATTTCAATGTTTTCATTTATGGGTGGATACACTTTCATAGTAATTCAGACCTTTTTGAATGCCAATCTTTTTTTGAATCTCACGGCAATTTTATTAACTCTTTTCGTGGCACAAGTTGGTACAATAGCGTATCAGTATTTTGTTGAACAGAAAGAGAAAAGAAGAATTCAAGGGATGTTTTCTTCTTATGTGTCGCCTAAGCTGGTTGAACAAATGGTGGAGTCAGGAACCGATCCTGAGTTAGGTGGCGACCTGGTTTATATGACCGCTTTTTTTAGTGATATAGAATCATTTTCTACCTTTTCGGAGCAGATGAGCCCATCTCAATTGGTTACTTTGATCAATGAGTATTTAACATCAATGACTAATATTCTGACAGACAAGGGCGGAACATTAGATAAATATATTGGTGATGCTATTGTAGCTTTCTTTGGTGCGCCTCTTCCTTTTGAAGATCACGCATTACGAGCTTGTGTTGCCTCTCAATTAATGCAAAAAGAGTTGAATGTTCTCCGCAAAAAATGGCAAAAAGATGGTTGGCCTGATATTGTCGCTAATATGAAAAACCGAATTGGTATGAATACCGGAGAAATGATCACCGGAAATATGGGTTCCGAAAATCGATTCAATTATACCATGATGGGAGACAATGTAAATCTTGCAGCCAGATGTGAAAGCGGAGCAAAAGCATTCGGTGTTTACAGCATGATCACTGAATCCACAAAAGTTGAAGCCGAAAAATTTGGTAACGATTGTGTATTCCGTTATTTGGATAAGATCGTTGTGAAAGGAAGAACCCAGCCTGTAAAAATGTTTGAGGTTGCAGATCTTCGCTCAGAAGCCTCTCAGAATCTCTTCGATTGTATTGGATTATATGAGCAAGGAATGGAAAAATACCTATCTCAAAATTGGAACGAAGCAATTAAACTGTTCAATAAATCTCTCGAACTAGAAGTTCATGAAAATAATCCCTCAATCATACTTCTTGACAGAGCAAAAGAATTAAAGGAAAATCCTCCCGGAGATGCTTGGGATGGCGTTTTTGTAATGAAGAGCAAATAGTTTTAAGACACAAGATGTAAGACCTAAGACATTCTATTATCTTATTTCTTAAATCTTACATCTTGCTTTTACCTTCTCCGTTAAAACCTGTATCTTTGTCACCCTTTTAGGGCAAGTCCTATACAGCCAGCTCCCTTTGAACTCCGTCAGGGCAGGAATGCAGCAGCGGTAATCTGGTCGTAGCGGTGTGATATAGATCGCTTGCCCTTTTTTTATTTCCCCAATCTCTCTTCAATATGGCTTGCAATTTGATTTGCATGCACTCTCGAGTTTTCTATAAAAAGCCGGCTTGTATCTAATCCTCCGCAAACTACACCTGCTACATAAACACCTTTTCGCTTAGTCTCTAAACTATCTTCCTTGTAAACAGGCATGCATTTTTCGTCATCTGTAAGTTCGATCTGGAATTTTTCCATCAAAGGATAGTTAGGGTGATACCCCGTCATTGCCAGAACAAAATCGTTCTCAATAGTTTTCTCGCCTTCAGGAGTTTTTAGCACTACTTCTTTTTCCCGGATCTCTTTTATCTCGGTATTAAAATAACCTGTAATTTCTTCGTTCTTAATTCGGTTTTCGATATCCGGTTTTACCCAGTATTTAACCGACGGCTTTATCGTATCGTACTTAACAGCAACAGAAACTTCTGCTCCTGCACGATAACATTCCAGAGCTGCATCCACCGCTGAATTTCCGCCACCAACAACCAACACTTTTTGCCATGCATAAGGATGAGGTTCATCATAGTAATGTTTTACTTTGGTCAATTCTTCGCCTGGCACTCCCATCATGTTTGCACTCCCATAAAACCCGGTGGCTACTACTACTTTTTCTGCTTTATAAACGTCTTTATCTGTTGTAACTGTAAAATCTCCGTCTTTACCTTCTAAGGCTTCCACAGCTTCATACAGATGAATAGGTAATTCAAAACTTTCCGCTACTCTGCGGTAATATTCAAGCGCTTCACTGCGAGTTGGTTTGGGTCCATGAGAAATGAATGGAACATCCCCTATTTCCAGCCTGTCAGACGTTGAAAAGAACGTCATATTTGTTGGATAGTTGAATAAAGAATTAACCAGACAACCCTTTTCAATAATTTTAAACGGAATATTTTTTCTTTTAAGCTGAATTCCTGTTGCCAACCCAATTGGACCGGCTCCTATAATAATTACCATGTATGAATTTTATTTATATGAATTGCTTTAACATTGCCAAGATACAAATCGTTTTAGCTATTTAACCATTTGATGATCGTTCGGTTTAACCATCCTCTTTTTTGGCTTATAAAACCAACGTGCCCTCCGGATTCGGTAAACAGAGTTCTGATATATCTGTTCGATTCAAGATCTTCAAAAGGAGCAAATTCAAGTGGACACAAAGAATCTGCCTTGGAATGGATAACCAATAACGGTTTTTGTACGTGCTTATAAAAATGCTTTGATGAGCACTGCTCATAATAATCATCTGCGCCTTTAAACCCATGTAACGGAGCTGTTACCTGATCATCAAAATCGTAAACAGAGCTTCCTGTGAATTCCGGAAAATCAGGAAATTGCTCTCTTTTCAGGTCAGCTTTCTCCGATAGCGTATCCAAAAATCTTTTTTGATATACCTTATTGAATCCTTTGTCCATTCTTAAAGAGCCACCTTTTAAATCGTATGGTGGCGAAACTGCAACAGCTCTACTAGCAGGATGTGTCTCTTCTAACTCCCCAAGCGACTTAACCAATGCATTTCCTCCTAAAGAAAAACCCACCGCATAGATCTCAGAACCCGAAAAATATTCCATCATCCAACTGAAAAGCGTTTTATAATCTTCCGTTTCGCCGGAGTGATACATTCTTCGCTGCAAATTTATCTTATTTCCACAACTTCTGAAATTCAGAGCTACGGAAGAATACCCGGCTTGTCTCAAATCACTCATCAAGTTCTGGATATAATGCCTTTGAGAAGAGCCTTCAAGCCCGTGAAAAAGAGCTACAACCGGCTTTCCGTTTTTAAGATCCACTACTTCCAATTCCAGAAAATCATCGTCCGGAGTAGGTATCTCAATCCTTTCTGATTCAGGATCTTTGGTATCAGAAAATGAAGCGATCACCGTTTGAGTATGAACTTCGGGAGCCCACCAAACCGGTTTAAATTTTTCGAACTGAATTTTGTCTTGATCAACCATCCCTGAAGATACTGGTGATTTATGTTTATTTCAGTTTCTGCTGATATGTTTTGTCTAAGAAGTTCATAGATTTATTTGGCATAAGATTTCTAACTCTTATTTTCTTTCTCATTCAAAACACCCGATTTGCAGAGCGTAGCACTAGATCATTTTCCACAATATGTATTCAGGGATGGCACCAAACTCCTTTGGAACCAGATTCTGAAAAAATCATTCGTTGATCGACCTGAAGAAAGAGTTCGTCTTCAAATTGTGGACTACCTTATACTTGAAGCCGGGTTTTCCGCTTCCAGAATTTCATTCGAATCACCCGTTAATTTACCCAGAGATAAATCAGCCTCCCGAACGGACATTATTTGTTTCGATAAAGATTTCAAACCATTTCTTTTAGTTGAATGTAAAGCTCCTGAAATAGCACTTAATGAAAAAGCTTCTGTTCAGATTGCAAGGTACAATCAAAAAGTAGAAGCTCCTTTTTTGCTTATTACAAATGGCCTGGAAGATCTTTGGTTTGATACACAATCCGATTCTGTTAGTAGCCTGCCTCACATTCCGGAAGAATTCAAGTCTCGATCAACTTTGAAAAGAGACTTTGAGTATTGGAATAAAAGAGGGTTTACCGGAAACAAAACACATCCCGATTCAAGAAAGTGGATTTTGGAATCCTGTGAGTTTTTATATGGCGCTGAAAGAAATTCATTGCCAAAGTATTTTAAGTTCGAAGGAGCCCCGAAAGAATTGCTTCTACCTAACTACTACACCATCTTTGATCTTGATAAATCTTTAAAATTAGCAGTTTCCTTCACATCCACTCCTTTTGGATCAACAAGACTAAACTGTGTTTTAAATAAAAACGGAGAGAATACAGCCTTGCTATCTTCTTCTTTAGATCTTCTGGCAAGCGGAGATTCAAAGAATACTACTATCGAATCCAGAGCCGGCACTTTTAATGTTGATCTTCATAAAGAAATAGCCTTCGATTTTGAACAGCCTGTAAGTAGTTTAATTAGTCAGCTTTCAGATTTTTTAACTAAAAGTTGATGGAACCCTTAATCTGTTGCTTCATTTACGCTTAATCTCTCTTTTTCGTCCGGTTCTATATTTCCTTCCATAGCATCTACACTGTGAACGGCATATGGCATGATTTCCAACCGCTCTTTTTGAATCCGGTCGCCGGTTACAACACAGGTTCCATAATTTCCTGTTTCAATACGATCTAAAGCTACTTTAATTTTTTCTAGTTTTTTCTTCTGCTTTTCTATCAGAGTGTACTTCGTTTCTCTTTGCTCTTCCCATGATCCTAAATTCCCTTGATGATGGGCCGATGAAGAAGCTCTGTCACCTTTATTTGCTTCGATCTCTTCCAAGGATTTCTCAAGCTCATTGATCTTGTTTTCGGCATCTTTTTGCTCATCAACGAGTTTATTTTTAAAGTGATCAAGTTCTTTTTCTGTAAGTGCAGTATTGTCGACGGGAGTTTCGTTACCTGACATAAAATCTCAATTTGTGTTATTGTTCTCTTTCTATTCTATACACTATAACAGGCTATCCAGGCTCATCATTTCATGTTTATGATCAAGCATTTAGTCTATTAACATTTCTGTATTATATTCAGATAAACAACTTGAATTATGGCAGGATATTCAGGCACTCCACTATTAAAAAAACTTGGTATTAAACCCGGTTATAAAATTCTCTTTGTTAATGAACCAGATCATTATCTGAATATGCTAGGCGATTTCCCGGAAAAGGTTCAGATAGTAAATCAAAGTTATGCCGGTCAGATCGACTTTATTCATGTATTTTGCAAAACAGAAGAAGAGCTTCACAATTTATTTCCTCCACTTAAAGAAAAACTTGATAAAAGTGGATTGATCTGGGTTTCCTGGATCAAAAAGGCATCTAAAAATTATGAAGCTACTTTTCCTGAAAGTGAAGTCCGTAGTCTTGGGCTAAATATTGGTTTGGTGGATGTAAAGGTTTGTGCCGTAGATGAAGACTGGAGTGGATTGAAATTTGTATACAGAATAGAAGATCGAAAATAATGAAAGCAATCACCTTTCAGGGAATTAAATGTGTTCAACTTTCTGAAGCCCCAGACCCTGAAATTATTTCTAAAAAAGACGCCATTGTAAAGGTAGAACGAGCTGCTATTTGCGGTTCTGATATGCATGTGTATCATGGAAGAGAAACCGGAATTGATGTCGGTACCATAATGGGTCATGAATTTACAGGAACTGTTGTGGATGCAGGTGAGAAAGTGTCTAATTTTAAAGTCGGTGACCGGGTCTTTTCTCCGTTTACAGTGAATTGCGGCGAGTGTCATTTTTGTAAAATCGGACTAACAGCCAGGTGTGTGAAAAGCCAGTTGTATGGCTGGCGAGAAAACGGCTCCGGACTTCATGGTGTGCATGCTGAATATGTTCGGGTTCCAATGGCTGACGCTACTTTGATTTCTCTTCCCGACGACCTCTCTTGGGAGCAAGGAAATTTACTTGCTGATATCGCCTCGACGGGATATTTCGGTGCTGAATTAGCAGAGTTAAAAACAGATGATATTTGTGTGGTAATTGGTTGTGGTCCGGTAGGAATAATGGCAATTAAAGCTGCAAAGTATTTTCGTTGTAAAACTATTTATGCCGTTGATGGTATTGATTTCAGATTAGATTTCGCCAAACAGAATGGTGCAATTCCTGTCAATTATCTGAATGAAAGTGTTGTTGAGAAGATCCTGGAACGAACAAATGGAATTGGGGCAGATTCAGTCATTGAGGCCGTGGGAAGTAAATCATCTATGAAAACGGCTTTCAATATTCTTCGTCCAGGTGGCATTTTAGCTTCTGTTGGAGTACAGGCTTTTGATCAACTTCCTTTTTCTCCACCCGATATGTATGATAAAAATATTATCCTGAAAGCTGGAAGGTGCTCTTCCCGTTTTTATGCTGAAAAACTTATCCCACTAGTTCAAAACGGAGATCTTCAACTTACTGATGTAATAACCCACACTTTTGATTTGAAGGATGGGGTGGAAGCGTACCGTTTCTTTGATGAAAAAAAGGATAAATGCTTAAAGGTATTGCTGAAGCCTTAAAGAAAGCTCACTAATTCTTGATCGTACCTATCATCGCCGTGCTTTCTACAAAATAGAGTTGCTCTACTTTATCCATCAGTAAAGGCTCGTTTCCCGGCTCTGCTTTTAAGGTAACTGTTCTCGGCTGATCTGAGATAATTTTATAAGCCACATCTCTGAATTCGCCCATCAACTTCTTCAATGCTTTTTTGTTGATGGAATAATCAAATTCAACAAAATAAGTTTCAACCGGTGCGGTTTCATTTAAGATCTGCTCTTTTTGTTCTTCTGAAAGCGAAGTCCCTTCTAATAATCTCTCAAGCTTCAAAGCCTCGTTCTTTGATGAACCTAAATAAAATTCAGTTACCTTTTTATGGTCTCTCAGCTTTTCCACACTCTCTTCAGATGGTGAATTTACAATTGAAATCACTATTGGCTTTATGTGCTCGTCCAGAACAGAGATTTCCAGTTTTCTGAATTGATCCCTGATAAATCCCGGAGAAACGGTATCAGACAGATACGCTACAAACATTCCCTCAACAAATGTGTATCCACCATTCTGGGCATCTTCAATTGAACTGTCATCTATTACTTGTGCACTCACAATAGTGGAGAAACAAAAAACTAAAATCAAAGAGGTTAGTGACCGTACCATAATCCATTGTATTTGTTATAACTTAAATAATCAACAATAGAATAGGTAAAAAAGTCTATTAAACCTTATTTTTAAGAAATTAAAGCAAAAGAACATTTCATGTCATCAACGGCAACTGCCGATTCTCCTATTCTGAAAGAAGCTAAGAGAAGACGTACATTCGCAATTATTTCTCACCCGGATGCGGGTAAAACAACACTCACTGAAAAACTCCTTCTTTATGGTGGAGCGATTCATGAAGCGGGTTCAGTTCGTGCACGTAAAGCTTCTCATCATGCTGCTTCCGATTGGATGGCCATAGAAAAAGAGCGTGGGATTTCAGTGACTTCCTCCGTTATGCGTTTCGAAAAAGATGGTATTAAATACAACTTACTGGATACTCCGGGTCACAAAGATTTTTCTGAAGATACACTACGAACTCTCGTTGCAGCTGATTGTGGATTGATGGTTATTGACGTTGCAAAAGGAGTTGAGGAACAAACTGAAAAGTTGTTTGAAGTATGTAAGCTTCGTGAGGTTCCGGTAATAACATTCGTGAACAAGTGTGATCGTCCCGGTATGGATCCACTCGAAGTTTTAAGTAATGTTGAATCTAAACTAGGAATTGAAGCCGTTCCAGCAAGCTGGCCGATGGGCTACGGACAAAAGTTTCAAGGGATCTATGATGTAATCGGCGGCGAAGTTCATGTTTATGAAAAAGCTGATCACGGTACAAAGAAAGCTATAACAGAATCAATGTCGGTAGAAGATGCGCTCGCACAAAGCAATCTTTCTGATGTAGAAAAAGACGCTTTCCGTGAAGAGGTGATGCTCATCGAAGACATGTACCCGAATATGGATAAGGAGTTATACAGCACCGGAAAAGTTACTCCGGTTTTCTTTGGTTCAGCATTAAACAATTTCGGACTGGATGTGTTTCTTAACTATTTCCATCAGCTTGCTCCTTCTCCTCAAATGTACGAACAAGCCGAGGGTGGAGAGCGCTCTATTGATGATGCATTTTCAGGATTTATTTTTAAGATGCAGGCAAATATGAATCCGGGGCACCGTGATTGCGCGGCTTTCATTCGGGTTGCATCAGGAAAATTCCAGCGTGGACAAAATGTAGTCATCTCTCATACCGGCAAGAAAATTAAACTGGCAACACCTCATACTTTAATGGGTGACGAGCGCCAATTAATGGAAGAAGCCTATCCCGGAGATATTGTTTCTATTTTCAATCCCGGTGATTTCAGAATTGGCACAACTATTTTTGAGAAAAATAATGTCCGATTTGATGTAATTCCATTGTTCACCCCCGAACATTTTCAAAAAGTAGCTACTAAAGATCCTTTTAAAAGAAAGCAGCTCCGCGAAGGTTTACGGCAACTTTCTGAAGAAGGAGTGGTTCATGTATTTGAAGTCCCAAATGGCGTAGGTAATGAACTTTTATTGGGAACGGTTGGTGTGTTGCAATTTGAAGTTGTTGAACACAGAATGCGGGAAGAATACAATGTGGAACTCGTTAAAACTCCGGTTTCTTACTATTGTGCCAGATGGTTGCCGAATGATGAACCTGAAGTTATTAAAAAACTGGAATCCAGTTATTCTACACATGTAACCAAAGACATGGAAGAAAATCCTATTGTGCTGTTTGAATCCATGTACGCACTCAATCAGGCAGAAGAAAAAGTAGGGGCTCAGCATTTATTTAAGTTCAAGCAAGGCTAATTTCAATGATCAATTTATCAATTAAGAATTGTTCAATTGAAACATTCTTAATTGATCATTGCTCTACTTTCCTCCATTAGCCTGAAGATCCTGAATGCATTGAGAATCCAATTCCGGTACATTTCCTCCCATAAGATTACTTGCAAAATCTGACGTGCGAACTGCAAAATACATCAAGCAGGTGTCCACATCACAGTGAGCGCCATTAGCCTCATCATGATGCTCTTGTACTGCAGGCGTTCCATTGTTTACTAATCCCAGAATATGGCCAAATTCGTGTTGTAGAACCGTTGTCTCTACAGTTTCCCTGCTTGGCTGATTGAATCCTCCTGAGTTTTCATCGATTGTACCACCTAACAAAGCCATGGATGTGTTGAAGTATGCAAAACCCAATACATTTTCCTGTTCAAATTGTCCGTCAAGAATTAAAAAATAGGCAGCAATTGCATTTCCTTCGGTATATGTATCTCTGTGCTCTTTTTCCACATCAAATGCTTCCTGCGCTGTATAAGGAGAATTTCCCGGTGATGGTATTTCATCGTCTAACGAAATTGATATACTAGCCTTGTTGAGCCTGTTTTGCAGGAATGATCGTAAATTGTTTAAAGCAGACTGCGTTGGCCGGAATCCTTCAACATAATCAATTTCTATAGTTAGGTTGTTGAAGCTAGTGCCGGATAAAAAATCATTGGCCGATTCCCCCACATTTAGTCTACTCGAAAACTCATTTCCGTTTTCGTTTCCACTATTACTTCCACCGTTACTGCACCCAAATAAAACAGTAGAAATTATAATTATAAGCCCGAAGAAAATTTTATTGTATTCCATAGTCTATTAAAGCCTTATTGCACTAAAAATGTTCCATATTAATAATCATATAACCAATTTGTAAAGATCTTCAATTCCGCTTTATAAGCCGCTAAAAAGTCCATAGTTTAAGGTTCGCAAAAAAATTAATGCATCTATACTAAAATTGATTACTGAAACTAAGGTTTCCGAGCAAGTAAAAATTATTAAAGCCGATCTAGATAACCCTAAACATGCTGCTGATATTGTAAATATCGTAGATTTGTTTGCCAAAGATCCCATGGGTCAGGATGAAGCACTCAGCGAAGAAGTAAGAGTTGATATGATCGCTGAAATGAAGAAAATCCCTACTACAATGACTTATATGGCATATCATGAGGAAAAAGTACTTGGGATCGTGACCTGCTTTATTGGTTATTCAACCTTTACAGCCAGCAAAACTTTCAAAATTCATGACGTAGCTGTTCACCCTGATGCAAGAGGAATGGGAGTTGGAACAAAGCTTCTGGATGCCGTTCATGATGAAGCAGAAAAAATGGGCTGTTCCAAAATCACACTGGAAGTTCGCGAAGATAATCCCGCACAGAATCTCTATGAAAGAGAAGGATTTGAGTACGGTGAACCGAAATGGTGGTTTATGACGAAAGAATTGGATTAAGAGTTTTTCGTCACTTCTTTCGCGTCTTCAGCCAGACCAAGTACGGCCTGCTGGTATAATCCGCTGTTATTATATCTGAGAATAGCTTCTTCTACACTACCGGTTATTTCCTTGAAATGAGCCAGGTATTTACCTACTGAGTAAATATTATTGCTCATGTCGTACAAATCATCGCCAACAAACCAACGGTTTAGCGACCAGGGAATAAACTGAGCGTACGACATTGCTCCGGCATAACTGGATTTAAGAGCTAAAATATCTACTTCTCTTTTATTTGCCCATTCTATTAACTCTTCTAACTGTGCCAGAGCAAATTTAGCACGATGTCCTTCTTTAATCATAGATACATACGCATTAAAAGGATTGTACTTCCCTTCATACTTACCAAATTCTGATTCCACTCCTAGTATCCCAATGATCACTTCTTTAGGGATTCCATATTCTTTTTCTGCCTTTGCGAGATCTTCTTTATGCAATTGGTAAAAGGAAGCGATCTTGTTTTTCTTATTGTCATAACCCAACACCTTCTGATATTTTTCGAAACTGTCGATCTTTACTTCAGCAGAACGGGTGAATTTTTTAGTGATTCCGTTGATCAATTCAAATCTGGAATCTTCAAAATAAGGTCGGATGTCCACACCTTTTTTCTCGAAATGTTCTATCAATTTTGCTTTGTATTCCTCATCGGGGTTACTCGCTGCATTTGCAACCGCATTCCATCCAAAAACAATTAACAGGAGCGCAAAAACTCCCTTCTTTAAATCTGATCCTATCATATTATTGTACCGTCCTGATCTGTAAAATGATTTCCTGATTATAATAAAACTGAATCGAAGTAGAAATAGTATTTTGTGAAAGGTTGTATCGGTTTTAAAACAATGATTCTTACAAACTCGAACTTCAATACAAAATCCCTTATCTTTTAAGTCTTGGCGAATTTGCTAATTCTACTCTTAAACCGGATTCAGAAATTAGTGATAAGCCACGGAAACACGAAAGCACAAAAATGTGTTTTCTTTCGTGATTTTGTGCTCTAGTGGCAGAATCATCTGAATCTTGAAAAAATTATTAAAAGGAAATCATGGCAAAAGAATTTGATGTATGTGTAATCGGGTCGGGACCCGGCGGATATGTAGCTGCAATCCGTGCATCACAACTTGGTTTTAAAACCGCAATCGTAGAAAAAAGGCACCTTGGTGGTGTTTGTTTAAATATCGGATGTATTCCAACTAAAGCGTTACTTCGCTCTGCAGAAGTTATGGAATCTATTCAGCATGCCGATGATTATGGAATTTCTGTAAAAGATGTGAAAGCTGATTTCGGCGGCATGGTTAAAAGAAGCCGTGGCGTTGCCAATAAAATGAGCAAAGGTGTTCAGTTCTTGATGAAAGCGAACAAGATCGATGTTTTCATGGGAACAGGTGTTTTCAAGTCAAAATCAGAGCTTGCAGTTAATGACGAAAAAGGAAAAGAAACTGAAAGCATCAAAGCCAAGCATTTTATAATTGCTACAGGTGCTCGCCCACGTCAACTTCCTAATCTGGAGATCGACGGTGAAATGATCATCGATTCTGAAAAGGCGATGACCATGGAAAAGCAGCCTAAGAAAATGGTGATCATCGGTGCCGGTGCTATCGGAGTTGAGTTCGCTTATTTCTATCACACATTAGGAACAGAAGTAACGATCGTTGAGCTTCAAAAAACTTTGGTTCCTGTTGAAGATCAGGACGTTGGAAAAGAGCTTGGTAAGATCTACAAGAAAAAAGGAATGAACCTGATGCTGGAAAGCACAGTAGAAAAAGTTGAGAAAAAAGGTTCCGGAGTTAAAGTGACTGTTAAAACTAAGAAAGGCGAAGAAGTGATCGAAGCTGATGTTGTTCTTTCTGCAGTTGGTGTAACCGGAAACGTAGAAGGACTTGGCCTTGAAGATATCGGCGTAAAAGTTGAACGAGGTGCAATTGTTGTAGATAAATCAGATTACTCAACAGGTGTTGACGGAATTTATGCAATTGGTGATATCATCGGCGCTCCTTGGTTGGCTCACAAAGCTTCTCATGAAGCAGTTGTACTTGCTGAGCAATTAGCCGGTAAAAATCCTAAGCCAATCAATTATGGAAACATTCCGGGCTGTACATACTGCGAGCCTCAAGTTGCTTCTGTTGGTTTAACTGAAGCTGCTGCCAAAGAAGAAGGTTATGATGTTAAAGTTGGGAAATTCCCGCTTTCAGCTAGTGGTAAAGCTACCGCACTTGGACATGAGGAAGGCTTCGTAAAAGTTGTATTTGATGCTAAATACGGCGAATGGTTAGGTCTTCATATGATCGGATTCGGCGTTACTGAAATGGTCGCTGAAGCTGTTGTAGCCCGTGATCTGGAAACTACCGGACATGAGATCATCAACGCTGTTCATCCGCATCCAACATTATCAGAAGCGGTAATGGAAGCTGTAGCTGAAGCATATAACGAAGGTGTTCACTTAGGAACTCCGGTTAAGAAATAAGATCGCTGATGTGCTGATTATTTATCAGCGCCTCTGTCATTTCGACCAGATGGAGAAATGACAAATAAATATTGTAAATGGCTCCCTTGTGGAGCCATTTTTTTCTATGAAAAAAACCATCCAACTATACGATCTCGGTTTAAAATCCTACCAACCGGTTTGGGATTTACAACACAAGATTCAGCAACGAATCATTGACGAGAAAAAACTGGATAGGATTGGTGAGTTTGAAGGCGAAAGAAAAAATGATGTACTTCTTTTTGTGGAGCATCCGCATGTGTATACACTGGGGAAAAGCGGTGCTGAAGAAAATATGCTTCGATCACTTCTTGAGCTTAAGGAACAACAAGCTGAGTATGTAAAAACCAATCGTGGTGGAGATATCACTTACCATGGCCCGGGACAGATAGTTGGTTATCCGATTTTGGATCTTGACCGATATTTTACTGACATCCATAAATACCTTCGTTACCTCGAAGAAGTGATCATTAAAGTTTGTGCGGATTATGGTTTTGATGCACAAAGAATAGATGGGCTTACCGGCGTCTGGATTGGTGAACAAAAGATCTGTGCAATGGGAATCCGCTGTTCCCGTTGGGTAACCATGCATGGTTTTGCGCTTAATGTAAATACGAACTTACAATATTTTAATAACATCGTTCCCTGTGGTATTGAAGACAAAGAAGTAACCAGTTTAGAAAAACTTTTAGGCTCAAAAATTGACATCGAAGAAGTAAAAGAAAGGATCGTTACTCACTTCGAAAATGTTTTCGAGGTAAGCATTAAACCAAACGGTACACAAACAGAACTAGAGAAGAATTTTTTGTAACTTATTTTTTTAGAAAAAGTCATCCTGAGGATACTTCCGAAGGATCTGCAAAACGTAGAATCTTCAACTAATTTTCTACTAGTTTAGCATTGTGCAGATTCATCGCTTTCGCTCTGAATGACTAATAAATAAAACATCCCAATGATCAAAGAACTAGACGTAGTAGAAAAGAAATCAACACAGCGCAGACCGGAATGGCTTAGAGTTAAACTTCCATCTGGAGGTAAATTCAAAGAAGTTCTGGATACTATTAATGAGAATAAGCTGAATACGGTTTGCTCTGAAGCTCGCTGCCCGAATATGGGAGAATGCTGGGGCGCCGGAACAGCAACATTTATGCTTCTCGGGGATGTATGTACTCGTTCTTGTGCATTCTGTGCTATTAAAACAGGTCGCCCGCCTGCAGAGTTAGACTGGGATGAACCGGCTCGTGTTGCTGATGCTGCTGCAAAAATGAAATTGAAACACGTAGTTCTAACATCTATCAACAGAGATGACAGAAAAGATGGTGGCGCACCGATCTTCGCAGCAACTCATACTGCTCTCCGTGAAGCAATTCCGGGAGTAACAATTGAGTCTTTAATTCCGGATTTCCGTGGCGTTTGGGATGCCCTCCAAATCGTAGTTGATACTCCTCCAGATGTGCTGAGCCATAATCTGGAAACTGTTCCGAGAAAATACAGACGTGTTCGCCCTCAGGCTAAATATGAGCGTTCTTTAGAACTTCTGCTCAGAGTTAAAGAAGAAGGCATCCGCTCAAAAACCGGAATTATGGTTGGTCTTGGTGAAACTCGTGAGGAAGTGATCGAGTTAATGCAGGATTGTGTTGACCATAAAGTAGATGTTCTTACAATTGGGCAATACATGCAGCCAACTAAAATGCATCATCCCGTCGTTGATTGGGTTCACCCTGATCAATTTGCAGAATACAAAGAGATCGGTGAAAAATTAGGGATCGGTCATGTGGAAAGCGGACCTTTAGTTCGTTCATCTTATCACGCAGAAAGACACGTTTAATTTTTTTCTTATACTTCAGATAGTATCTTGGGGTAAATTAAAAATACATGCTAGCAACACTTACTGTTTTAGGAATCAGTTTCGTATTAGGATCTATTCCATCCGCAATTTGGGTGGGAAAGCTCTTTAAAGGGGTAGATGTTCGTGAACATGGTAGTGGAAATGCGGGAACTACCAACACCTTCCGGGTTTTAGGATGGCCTTCCGGAGTTACTGTTTTCACCATGGACTTTATGAAGGGTTTTGTTGCTTCCTTTTGGGTAAGCGCTTTAGCCTGGGATATGTTTGCCGGACCACTTTCCCCACCAAACTGGGAAGTCGATGCTTTCTTAAAAATAAGTTGCGGACTTTTTGCAGTAGTAGGACATATGTTCCCTCTTTTTGCAAAGTTTAAAGGTGGAAAAGGGGCCGCAACTGCTTGTGGAATGCTGTTCGGAATTGAGCCTATTTCCATTGGGATCTCTTCCATAATTTTTGTCACAACGATTCTATTAACAAGATATGTTTCTCTTGCTTCAATACTTAGTTCCTTTTTCTATCCTGTTAGTCTGATCGTAATGAAATATGTGTATGGATTCGACAAGTTAGTGGACGGAAGTATGGTTATTTTTGGCGCTTTGGTGGCGACAGGAATTATTGTGAAGCATAAATCCAATATTAGCCGACTTCTGGCAGGTGCGGAAAGTAAAGTGGGCTCTTCAAAGAAAAAAGAAACACAGGATCCGGAACAAAATCCAGAACCCAAAAATGAACAGGTTGAAGTATGAGGAATGTCACCATTATTGGGGCCGGAAGTTTTGGAACAGCACTGGCAACAGTTTTAGATACTGCCGGAAATAATGTTCAGATATGGGCTCGTGAAAAAGAAGTGGTTGATAGTATCAATAACAATCATCGAAATCCTTCTTATTTGTCTGACATCCGGTTGCCGGCTTCCATCAAAGCTTATGACGACCTAGAGCATTGTCTTCGTGATCAGGATATGATCCTGTTTGCAACTCCTTCTCATACATTAAGAGAACTCGCTGCCAAAATAAAACCATGTCTGGATGGGCATGAGATCTTAGTTACCGTTTCCAAGGGAATCGAGAACGACACTTTCAAAACCATGTCACAGATCCTGGTTGAAGTAATGGAAGGCGTCACTTTTGAAGACAATATTGGCGTTCTTTATGGGCCAAGTCATGCAGAAGAAGTCTCACATTTAAAACCTACTACCGTAGTTGCGGCTTCTTATTCTACAAGAACAGCAAGAATTATTCAGGAAACCTTCCTGACTCCTATGTTCAGAGTGTATCTTAATAATGACATTATCGGAGTTGAGATCGGCGGATCTGTAAAAAACATTATGGCCATTGCAGCCGGAATTATTGATAGTGCAGAATTAGGCGACAACGCTAAAGCTGCATTGATAACCCGAGGACTTCATGAAATGAAACGAATGGGTGTAATGATGGGCGGTTATGCGGAAACTTTTTCCGGATTAACGGGGATGGGAGATCTTATTGTTACCTGTACTTCAAAGCATAGCCGTAACAGATATGTAGGCTCACAAATTGGACTTGGCAAAAAATTGGATGAGATTATTGATAGCATGAATATGGTTGCGGAAGGTATTAAGACAACTAAATCCGTTCGTGACTGGGCTAAGCGTAATAATGTTGATATGCCTATCACTTGCGCGGTTTACCGGGTTTTATTTGAAAATGAAGACCCTAAAGACGCTTTGAATGCGTTGATGACAAGAGACCCTAAAGACGAAGTTTCTATATAATAGAGCACACTGACCTTTGTCAGATTAATATCATGAAAGACGAGTACGAATTATATTTACAGAATTCAGATTCAGTTACTGTTTCTGAGATGAAACTCAAAGACCTTAAGAATCTGATAGCAACAGGAGAGAGCTCTTTTCTCGAATTTAAACACAAAGTTGCTTCCCCCGAAAAAATTGCCAAAGAAATGGTTGCCTTCGCCAACACTAATGGAGGTCGAATTCTGATCGGAGTTGATGATAACGGTGATATTGTTGGAATTGAGAGCTATTACGAAGAAGAATTCTGGTTAAGACAAGCTGCTGAAGATGTGTGTGTACCGTCTCTCAATATCAATATTGAAATGGTCCACGCCGGGCAAAAAGATGTGATGATTGTTGAAATTCCTGAATCAGAAAACAAACCCATAGCAGTAAAAGGAGAATCCAAGAGAACCGTATACATTCGTCAGGGTGATGAAAATATCATCGCGACAGACGACAGAGTTGAAGTGTTAAAAAACAAGACCTCCACTACAGGTGTTACTTTTGAATACGGCGAAAGAGAACAGCAGTTATTCCGGTTTTTAAATGAATATGGTGATATCACCATTGAACGATTTTCTATCATTTCGAATATTACAACCTATAGAGCCGAACGTATTCTTGTTGATATGGCAAGTGCGGGAGTCCTGGACATGTTTGAACAAAAAGGCATAGTTCATTATACATTTTCGCATAAAAATTCGTAATTTTGACTTGTTCTAAATAAGGAGAGCAATGACTGATCAAGACGAAAATCTAGACGATATTATTTCCTCACTCATAGATGTGGATGAAGAAGAAACTTCACCCAACAAAGAGGAAAAACAAGAGTTGACCGGCGAGCCCGTAACTCTTACAGAAAGAGCTTCTAAACAAGTAAAGGCGGTTATTGAAAAAGAAGGACTGGATGACAATCTCTACCTCAGAGTTGCTGTAGAAGGCGGTGGATGTTCGGGATTGAGCTATAAATTAGGATTGGATTACCGAACGGAAGATGATGTGGCTTTTGAGAACTTCGGAGTTGAAGTAATTGTAGCCTCTAAACACCTTATGTACTTAGAAGGAATTGAGATCGACTATCCTGATGGATTAGATGCTCGTGGATTTACATTCGACAATCCCAATTCTGTTGAAGATTGTGGTTGCGGAACCAGCTTCTCTATTTGATTTTATTTTCCATACAGTTGAACCTAAACTCAATATTTATTAAATAATATTGTAAGGTTTTCCATTTAACCTGTCTTACTGTATGTGAAAAAGAGGTCTTCATATAAATTCCCTGTAGAACAGTTTCCGGCACTTCGGGTGGTGTTACTTTATATTGCCGGAATTCTCTTTTCGCAACTTTTCGAAACAGATCTGCTCGTTCTCATATTTTTCTCAATTGGTTTAGCAGTTGCGTATTTCACTTTCGAGGCTCTTTCGAGGAAAACGGTTTCTATCCGGTTGACCAGAACATCTACTTTTCTGTATTGTCTGATCATTTTTACTGTCGGATTTACAATTAACTCCATCGATTCAAAGAAAAATCAATCCGCTATTGAGAGACTAATATCTGAATCAGAATGGGCAGAGATCCGGGTTTCAGGTAATGTAATTTCAATCTCTAAAAATAGTTCGGGAGATAAGCGATTGGACCTTGCTGTTAGTAACAGCAACCTTTCCGGTTTTACTTCCAACATTAAGTTCAAAAGCAGAATACTTTGGGATAATAATCACCCGGTAGAACTTGGCGATCAAATTGAAATATCCGGGATTGCAATTCCAGTTTCTGAACCCAGAAACCCCACTCAGTTTGATTACAAAGCTTTTCTTGAATCCAGAAATATTTATACTCAAATAAGAGCTGATTCTGTAATAGTGATCAATCCTGACACTTCCTTATTCAGCTGGATCTCAGTTCGCAAGAAAGCACTCAAATTGGTGGATCAGAATTTTGATTCTGTAACAGCGCCTATCGCAAAAGCATTACTTTTAGGTTACAAAAATGAACTGGAGGGAAATACTAAACAAGCTTTCGCCAGAGCAGGATTATCACATATTATGGCCGTATCAGGCTTGCATGTTGGTTTGATCATAGCTCCTTTCTGGTTGATCATCCCTTATTTCTGGACCAAAAAACACGGTACAAAAGTTGGCTTGGCTCTTCTGATATTGATCCTGATTTTTTATGCCGGGCTCACCGGTTTTTCAGTCTCAGTTCTACGTGCTTCAGTTATGGCGGTTCTTTTAACTTATGGCAAATTGTTTTCCAAAAGCAGTAATTCTCTGAACCTGATGGGTATTGCTGCGTTAGTAATTCTGCTATTTGATCCTTCTCAACTATTTGAAATTGGGTTTCAACTTTCTTTCAGTGCCGTTCTAATAATTCTTTTAGTTCTGCCTGTAATACAAAATGTAATTCCTTACTGGATCCGTATTAAATGGTACGGCGCTCCGATTATGGTCATTATCATTTCACTTGTAGTTCAACTTGGACTCTACCCTCTACAGGCTTTTTACTTTGGTGAAGTATCCCTCATTAGTCCGCTCGCAAATGCGTTATTCGTTCCTTTGTTAGGACTCATAGTTCCGCTTTCTCTTTTAGCTTTGATAATAAGCTCTGTAATTCCTGCGATTGGTTTCTTTATCAACTATCCTTCACTGGTCTTTCTGGCAGCTCTTAACGATTTTGTTTCTTTTTCTTCTCAACTTTCTCAGTCATGGTTTGAGGTACAAAAACCCGGTGTTTCGATCTTTCTTTTCTGGACTTCCTTTGTCTTAATGATAGGGTCATGGAGGAATCCCAATATAAAATGGAAGTTAATGGCCGTTTCTCTGTTCTTTCTCTTCTTTGTTCCTCTGGATTCAGTTTTAAAAAAATTTGAAGCTCCAAAAATGACTATTACGGTTTTTGATGTGGGGCAGGGAGATGCCTCCTTCTTACAGACCCCGAATGGGAAAAATATTCTGATTGACGCAGGAGTTTGGAGCCCGGGATCAAATTCCGGAAAACAAGTTTTACTTCCTTTTTTTAAAGAAAATAATATTCAGAAATTAGATGCTGTATTTCTTTCTCATCCCCATGCAGACCACATTGGGGGCATCAAAGACCTCATAAATGAAATTGATATAGACACTATTTATAACTCCGGGTTCGAATATGAATCAAATTTATATAGAGATTATATCAACCTTGCCAATTCAAAATATATCCCCGTAGTATCTCTTAATGCAGGGACAACGATTCATATTGACGAGAGCCTGATCATCTTAGTACTAGGTCCCGAAAAGGGAAAATTCAACAATGATCCCAATCAGCATTCTTTAGTTTTGAATATAATTCATGGTGAAAACGAGTTTTTGTTTACGGGTGATGCAGGCGAAGATCAGGAACGCCGGTTGGTAGAAAATTATGGACATCTTTTGGATACAGATTTCCTGAAAGTGGGACATCATGGAAGCAAAACCAGCTCCGAATTATTTTTCTTACAGGAAGTTACTCCTGAAGTTGCTGTAGTATCAGTTGCCGAAAGAAACCGATTCGGGCATCCTCATCCGGAAGCTGTTGAAAGATTAGAATCAACTCAATCAAAAATACACTACACAAGCAGGGATAAGGCTCTCATATTCGAAAGTGATGGTCAGAAAATAGAACGAGTAAATTGGAATTAATGTAAATCTGCTCCTTCTGCACCCGTAATAAGTTTGCTTGTTTTATCTTGCACATATACAAATACCGATGCATTTTCTAAATCAACATCAGCAGGGATGTTTATCACTTCATTACCAAGTTTTTTTGCAGTTCCGGTTTTAAATGCACGCACAACATTATCATGATGAAGTGTTTTACCTGCGTTTTCGCCATGTCCTATTTCCCGGATGATACTCCTCTCAACAAGAGCAACATTAACATCAGCTTTTTCAATTAAACCTTTTAATTTATACTCAACGGTTAACATATCCATATCCCTGTTATAGGCTGTAGTAAAAGTTACTTCGGTATATGGCGGTTTTTCTAATGCCGAACCTATTTCGTTGTAGGCTGTTTCGGATTCTGATCCTATAAATTCTTTAGTCCCATTTACTATCATTTGGGGAGTATATATTTTGTTCGACCTATATGTCTCAGCGTATTCTCGTTGTCGATCTGAATATTTTTTATCGCTGAACGCATCTTTCCAACCAAGTCTGTCCCAGTAATCTACATGAAATGCCAGTGCAAAAACTCGTTTACCCTCTTCTCTTGCATCGTCAATAACTTCACTCAACAACCGGTCTGCCGGTGGACAGCTGTAACAACCCTCAGAAGTAAATAGCTCAACTACCGCAAAGGGCTTTGCAGTCATTTCTTCACTCGCTCTGTTCTTTTCTAAATCATTATTAAAATTAAGAATGACAAAAGAAAAGATTCCAATTATCAAAAAGGCATATTTCATAACTACTCCATTTGTTTTTTGGAAATAATTAATTTTCTTCCTCCTCTGAATCACAGAAGTATAAAATTCAATTTAGCTTAAAATGTGTTTTACATAATAATCCCGTATTTTAGGGAACTAACTAATCATTATAGAGCTACACCATAAAAATTAATGGACCAAACGGAACGACCGAGCTTTGAAGAGGCTTTAAATAAGCTGGAAGAAATAGTTTCCAAATTAGAGGATGAGTCCATTACTCTGGAGGAATCTGTTAATCTGTATGAAGAAGGAGTAAAACTCTCCAAATTTTGCACAGAAATCCTAAACGATGCTGAACTTCGTATTGAACAGGTGAATGAAGTAAATAGTTAACAAATTATGGAACAGAACATACCACAACCGGGTGAGCTTTTATCTAAGATAAATACACCTGAAGATCTTCGAAAACTTGACCCAAAAGAGCTTCAGGATGTTTGTGATGAACTCCGGAATTATATCATCGACATGGTTTCTGTTTATGGCGGTCATTTTGGAGCCAGTCTTGGTGTTGTAGAACTTACAACCGCTATCCACTATGTATACAAAACTCCGGAAGATCGTTTGGTTTGGGATGTTGGTCATCAGGCTTACGGACATAAAATTTTAACCGGACGACGAGAACAGTTTCACACAAACCGTTTGTACGGTGGTATTTCAGGATTCCCAAAACGTACTGAAAGTGAATACGATACTTTTGGTGTTGGGCATTCCAGTACTTCAATTTCTGCCGCTCTTGGCATGGCTGTGGCAAACACTTTAGATAAAGGCGATCGTAAAGTGGTAGCAGTAATTGGCGATGGCTCCATGACTGCAGGTTTAGCTTTCGAAGCAATGAATAATGCAGGAGCTATGAACAGCGACATTCTGGTTATTCTGAATGACAATTGTATGTCTATAGATCCTAATGTTGGTGCTTTAAAAGAATATTTAACGGATATAACTACGAGCAAAACCTTCAATAAAATGAGGGATGAAATTTATGATATGCTCGGACATTTCAAATCTGCCGGTGAAAAAATGCGCAAAGTTGCTTCCAGATTGGAAAACGCTGTAACTGCCGCGATAACTCCGGGCTCTCTCTTCCGCGCACTTGGTTTTAAATATTATGGCCCGATGGACGGACATGATGTGGACGCGCTCAGAAAGACTTTAGAAGATCTGAAAACGGTAAAAGGACCGAAGTTACTTCATGTTGTAACCGTGAAAGGGAAAGGATTTGCTCCTGCTGAGCGAGAGCAAACTAAATGGCACGCATCCAGCAGCCCTTTTGATAAAATTACAGGAAAGGCGCTCAACCCGGCTCCGAAAACTAAAGGAGCTCCTAAATATCAGGATGTATTTGGCGAAGCTTTAGTGGAATTAGCAGCTAAAGATGAACGGATTGTAAGTATGACACCGGCTATGCCAAGCGGCTCCAGTCTCTGGCCAATGATGAACACTTTTCCCGAAAGAGCTTTTGATGTGGGAATAGCCGAACAACATGCCGTAACTTTTGCAGCAGGTCTTGCAACCGAAGGGAAAAAAGCATTTTGTGCTATCTATTCCTCATTCTTACAGAGAGGTTATGATCAATTGGTGCACGACGTAGCAATTCAGAAACTTCCCGTTGTATTTTGTATCGATCGCGCCGGATTTGCAGGAGCAGACGGACCTACGCATCACGGTTTGTATGATATTGCCTTTATGAGAACTGTTCCGAATATGGTAATCTCTTCTCCTCTGAATGAACAGGATCTGAGAAATATGATGTTTACTGCATCCACTTTTGAAGATGCTTCGTGGGCAATTCGTTATCCGCGTGGAAAAGCAACCGGAATGAATGTTCCAGAAGGATTTGAAGCTCTGGAAATCGGAAAAGGGATAGAACTTCGTGAAGGGGAAAGTATAGCTGTATTGAGTTTTGGTCCTATTGGTAAATATGTAACTACAGCTGCTGATGATTTAGCCAAAGAAGGAATTAATATCGGTCATTACGATATGCGATTTGCAAAACCTTTGGATGAAGAACTTATTGATGAAATTTGTGAGAAATATGATCACATCATCACGTTAGAAGACGGTGCAAAAATGGGTGGTTTCGGTAGCGCAGTTGCTGAATATATCATCGAAAAAGAAAATCGTCCTAGCGTAAAAATTCTTGGTATTCCTGATGTTATTGTTGAACACGGAACTCAGGAAGAATTACATAATGAAGTTGGTATTGGAGTTGAAGGAATTAAGGAAGCTGTTTCCAGTATTTTAGTTAGACAATAATGAGGTTGGTAGTTTTAATAGTTATTTGTTGCTCCGTTCTTTTTGGATGTAACAGTGATGACTTTAAAGGATTTACATTCGGAGATGTAAAAACCATTTCCGGGTCTCCTGTTTCCAATGCTGAGATACATATTTTGTATGCAAATGGATCATCTGCAAGAAAAGTGCAGCCTTCCACTTCAATAAACTTTAGTCTTCCTGTTACGTCAGAAGTTTCTTTTTCTACAAAAAGATTTGGAGCCAATGAAAAAATCGAAAGTTTTTCTGAGGTTTTATTTAGTGCAGGGCATCATACCATAACTCTTCTTGATTCTCTTTACACAAACGGTTTGTATGAATATTTTTTGGAGACAGAGGTAGCTTCTCATCAAAGTAAAATTCAAATTACCCGCACTGAAGAGCAATTGAAAAATAGTTTCCTACCACTAACTTATACCGATCGATCAGGAAGTTTTCAATTTCAAACCAGCATTTTAGGTGTAGGAGAAAAAATAGATTACACCATTGAAACTGGAGAATCGGCTTCTTATTCTATTGATAATGAAATAGAATTTATCGCTATTAAAGAAGGAGAGATTATAGCTCGCAAAACTATGCTGATTTCTAATGGAGCAGAAAACGAAGTTTCTCTGATTGTAAATTAATGAAGTACACCCTTTCCGATTTCGACTACCATCTTCCCGAAGAACTGATTGCTCAATCTCCGGCAAACCCAAGAGATCATGCGAGATTGTTGGTGTACGACCGAGCTTCTAAACAGATTAAAGACGATTTTTTCTACAATCTTGGGGATTACCTTCCCAAAGAAACCACCCTTGTTGTTAATAACAGCAAAGTAGAAAAATGCCGACTGATGTTTGATGGTGGAAAAAAAGAACTCTTCGTCACTTCGGTCAGAAACAATAATACCGTAGAGGCTTTAGTGCGTCCGGGCAAAAAGTTCCGTATTGGGAAAACAGTCGAGCTTGTTGATGGAGTTACCGCAGAAGTTACTCATGTAGCAGAAGACGGATTAAGAACGCTCATTCTTTCTCATGATCTGGACGCTCCAGAACTCGAGCCATTCAAATACACACCTTTTCCTCCCTATATAGAACAGGACGAATCTCTGGCTTCAGAATACCAAACCGTGTACGCCAAAGATCTTGGAAGTAAAGCTGCTCCTACAGCAGGTTTACATTTTACTGATGAGCTACTAGCTAAGTTAGACGCTCAGGGAATACAAAAATCTGAAGTTACTCTCCATGTTGGGCTTGGCACATTTGCTCCGGTAAAAACGGAGAAGCTTGATGATCATATAATGCACAGCGAGTGGTATCAACTGGATGCTAAAACTGCCGAAGAACTAACAAAATCAGATCACATCACAGCCGTTGGAACTACAAGTATACGGGTGCTTGAATCACTGGCAAGTAACGAGCGTACGTTTAAACCCCAAAGTGGTGAAACAGATATTTTCATTACTCCGGGATATCAATTCAAAGCTGTTGATTCGCTTATCACAAACTTTCATCTGCCAAAAAGCACTTTGTTAATGCTGGTTTCTGCGCTCATGGGTTTTGATGAAATGCACCGTGTTTATGAACACGCCATTAAAGAAAAGTATCGCTTCTACTCCTTTGGTGATGCGATGTTGATAGTTTAGGCAAGGTCTTTTCTTCTTCTTCTTTGGTTAGGCAATTCGCTGACAGTTTAGTAGTGATAGTACTAATAAAGTTCGCCCTTAGTATTTAAGACCGAGAAGTGAGCGTGATCTAAGCTAACCCTAAAAAAAGATCTTACTCCTTGGCTTATGTACTTTTGTACCGACAAAAGTACCAAAAGCTCCCGACAAGAATTATTGGCG